>OCQC01000540.1_pt1 | contig 38975 bp, 36 predicted proteins | sample 1538401 | NCBI WGS metagenome assembly OCQC01 (sample SAMN04571689, study PRJEB22368) | human gut metagenome | biome: human gut; material: stool | host: Homo sapiens | place: Luxembourg | collected 2012-08-03 | reverse complement strand
AGTTGCAGCCTGTCTGATCCTCTGCGGGAATCTAGGTGCTTCTCTGGCCCAGAACAACCTCATGATGCTCGCCGCACGTTTCGTGTCAGGTTCTCCTCACGGAATTTTCTTTGCTTTAAGCGCTGTCGTTTGTGAACGTCTCACCGAACCCGACAAAGCCTCTCGCGATGTCACGCTGATGGTTTTAGGTCAAACATCCGCAAATCTCGTCGGTGTACCGCTGGGATCTCTCATCGGTTTGGCCGTGAGCTGGAGGTTGATTTTCGGCTTCATAGCCGCCTAGCGTTACTTTTAATCCTAGCTTTAACTCGCTGGCTTCCTTCCATGCCTGTTGTTAAGAAGCCGCTCTCCAACGAGCTTACGGCTCTTAAAAGCTGGCATCTTGGTTCATCCTTTCAGGAGTCGCTATCGGCAGTGCCGGCTTCTACGCCTACTACTCCTATGCTGATCCGATCATGGCCACTATCGCCCATCTGCCGGCAGCATCCATGACCTTAATCATGTTTTTGGCAGGCGCATCGATGTTTATCGGAAACATCGTTTCGGCTCCGCTGACGAAATATTATTCGGATGTTGCATTGGTCTGCGTCGGCCAAACGCTTATTGCTATTGCTGTCTTAGGCGCTCTCTTCTATTCTCACATTCCTTGGCTGGCAATCAGTTCCATGTCTCTTGCCGCTTTCGGCTATTTTTTCATCTCCGGCCCCATGCAGGCGCTGATTATTGCCGGAGCGGGAGACGCTAAAGTGATTCTCGCGGCTTTAGGTCAGATCGCTTATAACGGCGCCAATGCGATCGGTGCCTTCCTCGGCGGAGAAGCGATCAGACATTACGGATTTGCTAATTTCAGCGCCCTTCCGGGAAGCGTTCTGAGCTTTATTTCCGCCATTGTCTTTATCGGCTTATTGCTTCGATATCCACGCCACTAAGCAAAAAATCCGGCCAGAACCGGATTTTTTGTTGAGAGAAAAGAGTTGAAATTAGAAGCGATAGGTGACGGCAGCGCCGGCCATCCACGCGTTCATCTTTTCAAACTTACCAACTTTTTCGTTGCTTCCAGCTTCTTTATAAAGATCTCTGTGTCCGATGCCGCGAATATGACCATAGGCCATATCAATCTGCCACTTCGGAGTGGGCTTCCAAGACAAGCCGCATGTCAGCCAAAGACGCTTAGTATCCGGAATTAATGCTGTTCTCAGATTTTGTTGTTTGATAGGATCTGTCTCAAGTGCGACACCGCCGCGAATCGTCCACTGATCGGTAATATCCAAGTCTGCGCCGAGAGAGAACAACCAGGCCGCCTTCCAATTATTCTCAATACTAATGTTGGCAAATTTGTTCTGCAGAATTCCTCCTGCGGCGCTAACTGGAACTTTCAATTGCTGTGCAAACCCAGCCAAATAAGGGGAGGCCGTTGAAGTCTGTTCAAGGTTTCCGCTGTTATCCATGCTAAACCGCATGTTCTCAAACTTTTTCCAGTTCGCCCAACGAGCTAAACCAGACAATCTAAGCCTTTGAATAGGTTTCCACGTACCTGAAATATAGACAGTCTCAGGAGTCTGGAGACGCCCCTTACCATCACTTTCTCCGTTCATAATTGCATTACCGCGAATGTAGTAATCACCACGGGCAGTAACGTGTGCTGAAGAGCGATAGGAAACGCCAAACCGCAAGTCTTCATTGGGACTGATCATCAAGCCTAAATTATAGGTAAACATCCAGTCAGAACCTTTATATTCAAATTGGCCGCCACCAATTGGAAGTCCACTTTTAATTTTGGAGTGTGTCCAAAGAGCAGAGACACCTCCACCAAGACTGATGTAATCGTTTACTTTCCAAGCAACATTCGGGTTAATATCAACAGTAGTCACAGAACCGCTAATACCACGCTGATTTTCCGCCCAATCACTTCCATAGCGAATTCTCATGCCATAAGGCGAAGTAATGGCTAAACCCAACCAAAGAGAATCGTTCACCTGATAAGAAAGAAAGGCTGCGGGAACTGTTGCGGGTTTGTCCCGGCCGTTTTCTCTCTCACCGTCAAGTCCCTTGTAGTCAATATCCAAAGAGACATAAGTGCCCGCAACGGTCGTCTGGAGACCATGCAGAAGTGTCATGCCGGCAGGATTGAAATGAATCGCAGAAACGTCATCACCGACGATACCGGCGCCGGCATGGGCACGGCCCATACCTGCCACGCTCTGTTCGGTCAGTTGGAAACCGGCTGCTGAAGCCGTGGATGCACACATAATGGCAGAAGAACAAAGGGCAGCCGCAACTGTCAACTCCCCAAAGGTTGAGTTCTTAATTGTCATAACGATATTTATTAACTAAATAAAAGCAAAAAGGAGAATGGCGTCATTTTGAAGAGGAACCATACATAAAAACGAGTGATTTTTTAGGTAGTTTCCCTAGGAAATCAATCTTTTCGAAAGGAAGCTTTCTGTTTTAAGAACTTTTCCGCTTGATTTTAAGACCTCCCTGTAATCTCAGAAAATCAAGCCCAGAATAAGAAATAACGCAGTTTTTTGATTAATTTTTAAACTCTTTTTACCTAAATAAAGGTACAATCTTTCCCGAAGACACGTCGCCGTCTATCTCTACGAAAGTTTTTATTAACGTTTCGATTTCCCGTTCGTCTTTCCTTTTTATTTAATCGAAAGCCGTTTTCCTAATGCTTATGGATAGAAAACTTCCCAATGACGGCAATACTTAAGAAACGCTGTTTATGGAACAAAAAAGAACACGTCGAACTTTTGATCCTTCATTTAAACATCATGCAGCTCTGCGAGTTGTAGAAGGCAAAGAAAAGGCGGCTGCCGTAGCTGCTGACTTAGGCATCAATATCGTTAGCCTATACAATTGGGTAAAAGATTACGAGAAAACTAAGGCAACGGCGATCGCAAACGCTCAGTCCCAGGCTGCACAAGCAGCTGAGTCCGCTCCGACAACACAAACCCCTGTAGAAACTTCCTCTCCTATTGAATCTCCGGTTGCTGAAGCCCCGAGAAGACCTAAACTCCAATTAAAGAAACGTCCGCCGGAACCTACGGAAGCAGCGGCTCCGACAGCTGTCACTCCGGCAGCAGCTGCCCCGGCACCTGTCAGTCCTGCACCGGCCGTTTCGATGCCCGCACCGGCGCCGACTTTCAGTAACGAGCCGCGAGTCTTTAGTCCGGCACCCGAACCTGCCGTTCAGGAAACTCGTTCCGCACCGGAAGTCAAAGAGCCTGCGTTTGAAACGCCCGCTTCACATTCCGAATTTTCTTCAAACAACAGCCGACGCGAAAACTTCCAGCAGCGTGACAAAGGAAACCGCAGAAACTCTCTCTTCCAGAGAACGATGCGCGGCCGAAATGCAAGTAAGAATGAAAAGGCCCTGCACGACTCGTTTATTCAGAGCGCCGTGGACAACGCCGTAGCTTCTGCTCAGGCCAAAAAAGCACAGGAAAATAAACCCCAGCTTCCCAAACACAACCCAAATATTTATCAGATTCCCGCCTACGACATGGAAAACGAACTTCCGGTGGATATGAACGCTGATGGTCAGGAAGCTGAAGAACCCAAATGGCCTGTCCCCTCTGCTTCTCAAGGTCGTTCTTGGAAAGTCATGCATGCTTTGGATCAGCGTCCGAATTACCAAGAAGAAAGCGCCAAATTCGGCTATGTCGATGAATTTGATCTGCCGGCGGAAAACCTTCCTGAAGTTTGGGCAATCCTTGATCTGATGCAGAAAAACGCAGATAAGCATGCTTTCGAGGAAATGGTTCACTCTAAGGATCTGAACGTTCCGCCCGAAGTTCTTGCAGATCCCCGCACCATGGTCATTTCAGGACCGAACGTCCCGAACAAGCCCTGGCTTCGCAAACCTCGTTTAAATCCGATCGCGGAAGACTTCTTCCAGACGACGCCGGATTATTCCAAGAGCGTCTATGAAACCTACGGCGGCATCACGCTTCGTCTTGCTAAGAACAGTACCGGCTCTCCGATTCTTCTCGTTGAGCCCTCTCCGAACGGCGGCAAAGACGTCACCATCGATTTCTCCAAGTTTGACCGCTTCGTAGACGACTTCTACGGTGACTTCGTGCGTGACTGCAAGACGGTCATGATGAAGCAGAATCCTAAGGAATATCCGAGCTTAAATGCCTTTATTCGTATTCCTGACGAACCGATGTGGAACCCGAAACTTTGGGCAGGCGTCCGCACCTTCAATTGGAGAGACGGAGAATCTCTCTCTGAAGCCTGGATTCGCTACGCATATGATCAAAGAAGAAACAGCCGTCATCAAAAATATTTCTATCGCACTGACCGAGAGTAATTCTTCTTAAGCATTCGACAAAAATCCCGCTGCTGTGGCGGGATTTTTGTTGTTATCGGATCGGCGTTTTCTTGACCGAAATAATTCCGGCCTTCTCTCGCCAAGCTTCTATCCACCCGGTGAGTAAAACAGTATCTGCCACTTCTACCGTTAATTTAAACGTTCCGTCTCTTCTCTCTTCCAGCTTCTGCATCCGATTAAACGGTGTTTCTCTGAGAATCAAAGCTGTCTGACGGTTTTTAAATACCATCTCCAGCAATACCTTTTGTGCATTGCCGTAATTAAACGGACTTCTGTCAACGTACTGCTGCAGATCAAATCCCTTCGGCTCTTCAGCTATGAAAGAGGTCAGTTCAACTTTCTTTATGCGATGTAGTGCAAGGTTTCTGATCTGTGTCGTGTCTTCATAACAGCAGACTAAATACAACCTGACATCCTGCTGAACCAGTCCCAGCGGAGACACCCGCAGCTGCACCTCTTCTTCGTTCTCACTTTTGAAATAAACGATATCGAGTTTGACTTGTTTAAATAAGCCCTCGGAAACCTTATTAAATATCGAAGGACGGATCATCGGCGGGCAAAGCGGCAGACTTCCGCTCACAAAACGCACTTTGCTCAGCCACCGCTTCTCCGGCGAAGAGCCCGACGCTGTGTGCATGTAATTTTCTGCTGCATCAAAAAGATAGGACAGCGAATTGGTAAGATCGGGCGGCATTTGATAGCGCAAATGCTCTCGAGCAAGCAGAAGCAAGAGCGCACCGTCGGCGCCAAGCCCTACACGATCCAAGTCGTTGGAATTCAAAAGACGCCGGTATCCGAAGGGCTTCGATTTGTCGTCGCACTGAACACCCATGTCGCTTTCAGACAAAGCCTTCAAATAACGTTGCAGAGTCCGGCGGCTTAATTCAAAGCCTGCCGCCGCGAGCTGCTGATGCAGGTCTGTCGTGGAAATTTTACGGTTCAGAGGAATCCGCTTCAGAACCTCCAGGAGCATTTTTGCTTCTTGAAGAGATGAAGTGTCTCGTGCCATGTATCTCTACTCCAAAAAAAGCTCCCGAGTATCAAACTGCGGGAGTTTTGTAGTTAACGCATCTGAAGATTATTTCTTCATGAGGTTTAATTTCTTCGCAATTTCTTCCTGGCTGTCGTACACAGGCTCATCTTTCTTAGGCTGAAACTTGGTGTAAGAACCGTCGGAATTCATGACCCAGGCGTGGATGTTGTCCTTCAGCTGAGGAATGACGATCTGATTCATAACGTTATTGCGCAGGTTTTCCTGCAGAAGCGGCGTCAACACTTCGATACGGCCGTTCAGGTTACGCGTCATCAAGTCGGCACTGCCGAAGTACATCTCCTCATCTCCGTTGTTATGGAAGTAGTAGATGCGGGCATGTTCCAAAAGACGTCCGACGATCGAACGAACTGTGATCGTATCGGAAACGCCGGGCAAGCCGGGGCGCAGACTGCAGATACCGCGAACGATACATTCGATCTTCACACCGGCGCGGCTGGCTTCATAAAGAACCTTGACCATTTCATAGTCAACCAGTTGGTTGCACTTAATGATGATGTGGCCGTTGCCGTGCTTCTTGTGCTGATCGATTTCGCGGCGAATCAGCTTGGTGATGCCGGGACGCAGCGTGTGCGGAGACACTAGCAACTTGCGGTAATGGCTGACCAAACCGTAGCCGGTCATCACATTAAACAGATCTTGGACATCATCGTTGATGTCTTTATTAGCCGTGAAGAGACCTAAGTCAGTATAGATCTTGGCAGAAGCAGCGTTGTAGTTGCCGGAACCGATATGCGTGTAGCGCTCGAGCTTGCCTTTTTCGCGACGAACCACGAAGCAAAGCTTAGCGTGGATCTTGAGGCCGGCAAAACCGTACACAACGTTGACACCGTTGCGTTCCATCTCTTCGGCCCAGTTAATGTTCTGTTCTTCGTCGAAACGAGCTTTCAATTCGACGACAGCGGTCACCTGTTTGCCGCGGCGGCGTGCTTCAAGCAAAGCCTTGGCAACGGGAGAGTCGCTGCCGCAGCGGTAAAGCGTCTGCTTAATTGCGACAACATTCGGATCCAGCGCGGCCTGCTTTAAGAACTCCAGCACGCAGTTGAAAGAGTCATACGGATGGTAGACAAGGATATCGCGTTTGCGGATCTCGTCGAAGCAATTGCGGCCCGGTTCAAAAGCCTTTGGTGTCTTGGGATGATCAGCCGGATACTTCAGAGACGGGCGATCGATCTTCATCATGCGGCCGAATTCGGAGAAGGCCAGCGGAACACGGCAGCGATAGAACTGGTTCGGATGGAGATCCAGATGTTCATACAGGAAGTCCTGAAGACGCTGCGGCATGCCCTTTTCAATTTCGACACGGACGATCGAACCGAAACGGCGCTGTTCGACATAGTCACGAACAGCAGACAGCAGATCGTCGGCTTCGTCTTCTTCAATTTCACCGTCAGTGTTGCGAGTGATACGGAAAAGACCCTGAGACTTAACTTTGTAACCCGGGAAGAGCGTATTCAAACGGTTTCCGATCAGATCTTCGGTAAGAACGATCACGCCGTCTGTTGTGGCGTAGGAAAGATCCGGCGTAACGGTGTTGTCTTTATTGGAAACAAACAGGAAACGCGGCACATTGTTCGGGCACTTCAAGCGAGCAAAACGGTTCTTCACCGAAACACCGCTTTCTACCGCCTCAAGCTCCATCACAAAGTTCAAGCTTGTGTTGGAAATCATCGGGAACGGGCGGCCTTTGTCAACGGCCTGAGGCGTCAGAACCGGGAAAATATCTTCGTCGAAATAGCGGTTCATTTCCTTCTTCTGTGCTGCGTTCAGCGCAGAGTACTTAGAGAAACGAATGCCTTTATTCTCGAGCTCGGGTTTGAGCGTATCAATCCAGAGGTTTTCAGCTTCTTCGAGAATCTCGGTAACTTTACGACGGATTTCGGAAAGCTGACGGGCGGGCGGCATCTTATCCGGACCGGTCGGTTCGGCTCCGCTTCTGGCCTGTCTTTGAACGTTCATCACGCGAACCATGAAGAATTCGTCGAGATTATTGTAGAAGATGGACAGGAACAGAACTCGGTTGAGCAGCGGGATCTCGGGATCCATTGCCGTTTCAAGAACCTTACGGTCGAACTCAATCCAACTGATGTCGCGGTTAATGTACAGAGAAGGATCGTCCAAAGACACTTCCTTCAAAGAGGGCTCTTTTGCAGCAGGTGCAGTAGCTTTAACAGCCGTTCGGCGTACAGCCGGTCTGCGGATGGTCGGTGCCTTAACAGTACGAGGCTTTGCCGGAGCTTTGGCAGCGGGCTTTGCTTCTGCCGGAGCAGCCGCCTTGGTCGGTTCTGCAGCAGCAGGTTTTGCGGTTGATGTTGCGTTCGGTGTCTTGTTGTCGTCAGCCATGGAATCGTTCCTGATTATGTGATTTTCTGTGAAGAACTTTTTGTTTCCTCAAACGGTTAATTCTGGTTTGGGGGTCAATTTTTGTCAATTCTCGTTTCTTGGGATGTCGGACCTAAAGTCGCCTTTTTCTGATACTTTTCCCACAGATAAAGTACGCCGAGTCCGAAGGCGACCCATCCTGCCGCCATCAGCGTGTCCCAAATCCTCCAAATAAGGATGGAATAGTCTCCTCCGTATGCACGCATTAGCCAATCCAATACAAAAAGGATGTAGCACGTGATAAAGAAAGTCATGCAGGTGTAATTCCCGCCGACAAATACCGGAATGCCCGCAGAAGATGCCACGATCAGCGCACCGAGCACAAGCTTATCGTCAATATGCGGAAAGATAAGGATGACTAAGAAGTAAGCGAGCAGTGTTCCGAGAATTCTTTGGACCACACGTTTATAGCCGGCGGCCACGTTGGAATTTAATAAATAAAGCGCGGTAATTCCGACCCATCCGGGTTCGGAAAAATCAAACAGAAAAGAACAGCTCAAAGCGCATATCAGAGTAGCCGTGGAAATGACCGCGTAGGCGTAAGAGTTGCGGTTGCCGCCTTCGACGAGTTTGAGCTGAGCCATTGGTCGAAGCGACAGTTTCTCGTATCTCCAAACGAAGTGATCGAGCACGATGGCAGCCATCGCCAGGCTAAAACCGACGAAGTAGCCGACAAAAGCCATCAGATCCGGCGTGAAATCAAAGATGGAGATGAGAAGGAAAACTAAAACGTACTTTCCCCAAAGCCACCAGAATTTCTCAGCAAAGGTCACCAGGTTCTGGCCAAAACAGACCAATGCGATGACCAGCCATTTGCCGTACTCCATGTTTTTGAGCACAACGCCGAGGAGTGCGGCACACATTACGCCGACAAAAGTTATGGCAACACCGCCCAAGCGCGAAATTAAGTCGCTTTCGGTGTCGCTTAAGAGAGCCATAAAAGCCCCCAGCGCGGCAAAACCGCCTAATTGGGGGCTATGAAAAAGGCCGGACAACAGGAGCGCCGTCGAAATCGTGATCACAAATCTTAAAGTTGCAGTCACACGCGATTTCGTTCCGATCTCTGCTCGGAGTCCGGCGCCAATCATAAGAAATCTCCGCAAAGAGGCTCACTCGAGAACCTCTTTGCTTAGTTAAGATTTAACCTCCGGTGACCGGCGGAAAAAATGCCACTTCATCGCCGTCTTTCAGAGGCGTCGATTCTTTAGCCATTTCCTGGTTCACGGCAAAACGCAGACGAGGCATTTCTTCAAAAGCTGCCTTAAGTGCTGCGTCGTTTTCCGACAGGTAGTTAATCAGATCTTCAACCGTCTTCACGTCTTCGGGCAGTTCAACCGTGTCTTCGCCTTTGAGGAGGCGTTCTTTTAAAGAAGCAAAATAAAGAACCTTTACTTTCATCTCTTATTTTTCCTTTGCGCAGCAGGGACACTCGTCATCGCGTCTGTATTTCATCTGACGCCATGTCATTGTGCGGGCATCCACCATTAACAGACGGCCCGTTAAGGGCTCGCCGAACTTTCCGATAATTTTAAGAGCCTCGGCCGCCTGCATACATCCAAGCATGCCCACTAGGGGTGCAAATACGCCCTTCGTCGAAGCCTTCTCGTCCTTTCCTTCGTGATTAGGGAACAGACAGGCATAACAGGCCGACTCGGGATCTCTAAAGTCGAAGACGGTAATTTGACCATCGAACGCGACCACGCCGGCCGTGACAAGCGGTTTTTTAAAGCGTCGGCAGACGTCATTGAAGGTATAACGGGACTCGGTATTATCCGTGCAGTCCAAAGCGACATCGCAATCGGAAACAAGCTTCTCCAATTCTTCGAGGCTCGGCCTGTGATCTACCGGAACAATTTCAACCTCCGGGTTGATCGCTTGCAAAGCGACTTTTGCGCTTTCGGCTTTATTCAGACCTAAGCGCTCCATGTTGTGAATGACCTGACGCTGCAGATTGGTTAAATCCACCATATCGGAATCCACAATCGTGATTTTCTTTACGCCGGAAGAAGCCAGGTACAGAGAAGCCGGCGAACCCAAGCCGCCGGCGCCGATGATTAGCACTCGGCCTTGAGCAATTCTCTTTTGGCCCTCGATACCGACCTCTTTCAAGAGTTCGTGACGGGAGTATCGGTTTTCTTGCACGTTGCTCATCCTTTCAAAACAAAATTCGTTCTCAAGATTCTACGTATCCGAGAACAAAGATAGTTAGACGGAGTGCTCAAATTTAATCTTTCTGGGTAGATCAATCCACTCCAAGAACTACAATTACATTGTGGGAGGAAATGATGAATATTCGAACACTCGGCGTCTTTTGCGGCATTTTGTCCGGCTTTTTTTGGGGTACGATGGATATTGCTGCTCAGTACTTATTGCACACCGTCCGCATGGCGCCGGCGCAATTCATTTCTTTGACGATGGTCGTCACGACCGTCGCTCTTTTCGCCATTTCTATTGCTACCAAGCCGAAAGAAACGTTCCTCGCAGCCACAGACAAACGAAACGTCTTTCAGTTCTTCTTGTTCGGTGTTTTGGTCCTCCTTACGCAGGTCAGCTTCTATGTTTGTGTGAAGTATTCCAACGCCGAAACGGCTGCGGTCATTGCCGCAACCCGGCCTTTCTGCATCATGGGTCTTTTACTCTTTGCCGCTGTCATGCCGACGGCTTCGCAGATTCTTTGCTGCGCTCTGGCGCTCGTCGGCGTGTGTTTGATGATGACCAAAGGAGATTTCTCAACACTGTCTTTCGGCTGGCTGACGCTTTTGGTCGGCTTCGGCGCCCCGCTCTTTAGCGCCGCCTACACCATTCAGAGTCGCTCTATTGTTCGAAAGGTCGGACCGCTCATCGCCATGACGTGGGCCATGCTTTTTACCACGATCCTCTGCAACCTCTACTATCCGTTCTGGAAAGTGAGCCTTGAATGGAATTTCTTAACGAGCCTCAGTGTCCTATGGGTCGCCATCATGGGACATATCGTGGCTTACACGCTATACATCGTCAGCGCCTCTAAGATTCTTCCGACCATTACCGGCGTGCTTGAAACCATTGAACCGCTGACTGCCATCGTACTTTCATACTTTTTCTTCTCGCAGAAGATGAATGCTTTCATGCTCGCTGGTGCAGCGATGGTGCTTGTCGCTGTCGTTATTCTCGGCTTTAGCAAGCCGCGAGAAAAAGCCAATTAAGTCTCGGCAAAGCGCTTGTTGGGTTTCTATAATCTCCAAACGCTTCGTTGATCTTTTCTTAAGTCAAATGCAGACACTAAGCCAGTTCTTTTCTCAGATTCCGGTTCTGTACAAAACAGCTGCCCTGCTTCTCCTCTCAAACTGTTTCATGACGTTTGCGTGGTATGCACATCTCAAGAATCTCGGAAGCTCTCCTCTGTGGGTTGCGGTTATCTCCAGCTGGCTTATCGCGTTCTTCGAATACTGCATCATGGTTCCAGCCAACCGAATCGGTTTCTCCGGCCTTTCCTTAGGTCAGCTCAAAATCCTTCAGGAAGTCATCTCATTGGGCATTTTTGTTCCGTTTGCGTTCCTCTACATGAAGCAGCCCTTAAAGCTGGACTATCTATGGGCCTCTCTGTGCATGCTCGGAGCCGCCTACTTCATGTTCCGCGACAAACTCTAATCTGCTTTCGGCAAAACAACTGAATCCAGTGGAACCGCAAAATATCGATACCAAAACATCCAGCTGTCCACCGTGTGCTTCTTGAAGTTCTCAACGATCAGGTTTGCCATTTCAGAAACTAACGGCGAATGATCCGATTCTCTTCGGCAGACGCAGATCTCCCAAGGCCGACGGTGCCAGCTGGGAAGCACCGGAACAATATCGCCTCGCATCAGCTCATCAGCGACGAAAGAAGGCACCAAATCTACCGATATGCCTTCTCCGGCAATCAAGTGCGTGCGGCAGGAATATGCATCTTCAAAATGCACCTTGTCATCAGATTCGATTTCAAAAGAGGCGTCTCGATTCTCTAAACGCCGACTAAAAGATCGATTGGAAGTGTATCTCAGCAGGAGCGTATGGTTCCGAAGTTCTTCGACGCTTTGCGGAGATCCGTGCCGACGGAGGTAGCCGCGTGAAGCCATGAGAAACGTAACGTTGTGTCCCGCTGGAATCCATGTGATACCTTCTTTTGCAGGCCGATATCCGAAATAAGCCACATCTGCCGCGCCATTTAATAAACCTTCTTCTCCGGCGTCGATCAGCACTTCAACACGCAGCCCTGGATGCTTTCTTTCAAAGTTTGAAAACGCATTCAAGTAAGCGCTTCGGTCAATGTTCGCCGGAAGACTGACTTTCAAAATCCGCTTCGGCTTAATCGTGTCTTGATGCTTGATAGAGTCGACAGTTTTCAGCAGACGCTGGTATTGGCGAGCTATGCGATCGGCCTCGGAAAAGAGCTCCAGCTACTTCGTGACAATCTGAGCGGGCTTTCGTTTGCGGTCCAGAAGTTCGATTCCCAGCTCTTTCTCTAACGAAGAAACCAAACGGGATGCCGCAGGAAGGTCCATATCTAAACGTTCTGCAGCTTGAGCCAGGCCTTTGGTTCTGCCTAATTCCGAGAGGAGGTTTCAGGTTTCGATTTTGAGAGACGGACGCATGATTACAACTTGTGAATTTCACAACTTAATCGGTATGTTCGCCATTATCCGCTTATTCTCAAAACCTAAGCGAGGACTTGGTTATGCAAAAGAAAACCGAAGGAATTTGTTTTGCAATCAGCGCAGGAATTTGCTGGGGTTCGATGGGTGTCGCAGCGCAAGTGCTGATGGAAGATTCCGGCTTTACAGTAGGCGATCTGGTCGCAGGCCGGCTTCTGGGTGCCGGAGTGCTGCTGCTGATGTTCGAGCATTTCTTCATGCGCCGATCACTTCTGAAGTATTTTTCTCAACCCGGCGTAGCAAAAGACATTCCGCTCTACGGAGTGCTCGTCCTGCTCACCCAACTGACGTTTTTCTTAGCGATTCAGTGCAGCAACGCAGGCACCGCCGCCATCCTCGCGGCCACTATTCCGGTATTCACGACGATCTGGGATATCTTTGTAAAGCATCGCGCACCTCAGATTCGTGAAATGGCGTGCACGGCGCTGGCAATCATAGCGGTTGTATTGATTACCACCAAAGGAGATTTTGATTCCGTTTCACTCTCTCTGACGGGTGTCCTTTGGGGCCTTGCATCCTCGGTTGCCGGCGCCGCCAGCAATATCCAACCGAATGCCGTTCTTAAGAAAATTCCCGTTACCGTCGTTGTCGGCGGCGGCATGACGGTCGGAGGCATAGTGATGAGCATCTTTTTTCCGCCGTGGGCGATTGAAGCCAATTGGACGACGCAGTCGGCGCTTTTCTACACCTATATCGTTGTGGTCGGAACCTTGGTTTTTTTCCTGCTCTATGTTTCAAGTCTCAAGATGATCTCAGCGACTTCGGCAAGCCTCTTGAGCTGCTTTGAGCCGATCACCGCCGTCGTTCTCTCCGTCGTTCTGCTCGGTGCTCCGCTCACGCCGGCTGAAGGTGTCGGCGGTGTTCTAGTTTTCGCAGCCGTTTGGCTTCTGGCCTCCCGCAAGAAAGCGCAGGCATAAAAATAGCTCGGCATCTTTTTCGAGACCGAGCTATCAAAGAACTAATTGCGAACTATTTCTTTTCTTCCGCGTTCGGAAGAACGCGCTTCAGGAAGGTACGTGTTCTTTCTTCCTTCGGATGCAGAAGAACATCTTCCGGTTTGCCCTGTTCAACAATCACTCCGCCGTCCATGAAGATCACGCGGTCGGCCACTTCGCGGGCAAAGCCCATTTCATGCGTAACCACGACCATCGTCATACCGGACTTCGCCAGATCGGTCATCACCTTCAGCACTTCACCCACGAGTTCCGGGTCAAGCGCAGAAGTCGGTTCGTCAAACAGAAGAGCCTTCGGTTCCATTGCTAGGCCACGGGCGATCGCCACACGCTGCTGCTGGCCACCGGAAAGGCTTGCAGGATAAGCATTGGCTTTTTCTGCCAAACCGACGCGCTTAAGCATTTCCATAGCTTTTTTCTCAGCCTCGGCTTTATTGACACCGGACACGAGTTTCGGCGCCAAAGCAACGTTCTCAAGAACGGTTTTATGCGGCCAGAGATTAAAACGCTGGAAAACCATTCCGAGGTGCTCTCTGACTTTGTTGATATCGGTCTTCGGAGAAGTGATATCAACGTCATTGACGTAAATCTTGCCGCTGGTGGTTTCTTCCAACGCATTGATGCAGCGAAGCATCGTGGACTTGCCAGAGCCCGACGGCCCTAAAACCACGACTTTTTCTCCGGGCATCACTTCGAGGTTAATGCCGCGAAGAACTTGGTTATCTCCGAAATACTTGTGCAGATCTTCGATACGGATAACCGGTTTCTGTTCGGTCTTGTTGTCGCTCATCTGTTGTCGTCTCCTTTACCCAAGCGTTGTTCCATCTTCTTCACGAGATAAGCCAGACCTAAAGTCATGACCCAGTACATCAGAGAAATCGTAATGTACGGTTCCCAGTAGCGAGCTGTAGCTCCGGCCACAGTACGTGCGGCGTAGGCCAGTTCAGCCAGGCCGATCGCAGAAACAAGAGAAGAGTCTTTCAAAATCGCAATCGCATTATTGCCCAACGGCGGAAGCATACGGCGGAAAGCCTGCGGCAGGATGATGTGGAACATTGCCTGCCAGTAAGTCATACCGACAGAGCGGGCAGCTTCCATCTGTCCTTTATCCAAAGACTGGATACCGGCACGGAAAACCTCTGAAAGGTAAGCACCGGCATTCAACGTAATGGCCACGATACCGGCAAGCATCGCACCGTAAGTAGAACGAATCTCACGGGCAAGGTCACCGGAAATTAAGAGGCCTTCGGTCGGATGAATGAAGAACGGAAGGATCGCGAACTGCATCAGCAGAATCTGAACGAAAAGAGGCGTTCCGCGAAAGAAGCTCACGTAAACCGTCACCGGCCAGCGAACACAATATTTAAGAATCTGTTTCCAAGGGGAATGTCTTGCATCGGCCAGTCGAGCCATGCCTAAAGCCATACCCAAAATCACACCCAAGGTGACGCAAATCACCGTAATTTGGATGGTCATCTTGGCGCCTTCTAAGAAGAGAGGCCAATATTCTGTAATTACTTCGTACCGAAATCCGCCCACGTTCGCTCCTTGGTATTAAAAATTCCCGAGATTTTATTTAAAAATTACCCGACCATGTAGATCGGGCAATTTCATTGGTTAGTTCCTGTTACTGAGGAAGCTTCGGTGCATCAGTACCGAACCACTTGCGATAAATCTTGTTGTATTCACCGCTGGCAACAACCTTATCGAGACCGGCGTTGATTTTATCGATCAGCTTCTGATTGCCTTTCTTAACAGCAATACCGAAATACTGTTCTTCGAAGGCCGGATCACGGGTCATGTTGAAGTGCTTGTCGGGATTGTTGCGAGCGTAGAAAGCCAGAACACCGATATCACCGATTGCAGCGACGACACCGCCCTGATTCAGTTCTTCCAGAGCAAGCGGAGTGTTGTCAAAACGACGAATTCTTGTAGAGGCTTTGCCGAATGCCTTGGAAGCGGCAACGTCACCGGCAGAACCGCTCACAACAGCTACGCTGCCTTTGGAGAGGTCGGAAAGCTTGTTAATCTTGACGGACTTATCGGTCAGGATCAGCTGATGAGCCAGGAAGTAGGGCTTGGAGAAATCGACAACCTGTTTGCGCTTGTCGGTAATCGTAATGCCGGACATGATGATGTCGCGGTCACCTTTATCGACAGTCGCGAAAATGCCTTCCCACGGTGTGTTGATGAACTTAACGTCAAAACCTTCGGCCTTTGCGATGGCACGCATCAAATCAACGTCGAAACCGACAAGCTCTTTCTGCGGTGTTTCATATTCGAAGGGACGATAAGTCGCACCTGTTCCGACGACATACTCTTCAGCATTAATACCGGCGGAAGCAGTCAATGCGATTGCAGCGCATGCTGTCCAAAGCAGCTTTTTAATCAACATTTAATAGACTCCAATAGAAGAATTCGTCACCGCGTATACGTCGCGGCCATTCTAATCATCATGCCACAGTCAAACCCACATTGGGCCGCTTTTCAGCAGGAATAACGCAAACCCCTAGGTAAATCCATTAGACAGAAATCTGCGAGGGAGTCTCGGCAAGATCTTCAGACAAAAAATACGCTCAGCGGCTGCGGCACACCAAACCTCGTAGTCGCGTCTCCGGTTCGAGGAAGGAAAAATTAACGCTTAGGCCGTGTGATTACTTGCGGTCAGCAAGCTTTTTAAAGATCAACGGCATTGCTGCTTCATCAAGCGGGTTCATGTCGACTAGGTCAAGTTTTTCAACCATGCTCAGTGTTGAAGTCTTGTACGTCAGGAAATGAGGCGTCTGCAAATGCGCGTGGTACGCTGCTTCATCCGCGTAAATTTCTAAAATTCGGATTTGGCCCGGGTTTCGCTTATCCTGCATCGGAAAAATCGCGATAACGCCAGGTTCATTGGCCACAGAATCTGCGCCGATCGTCCGCGCGCGTTCAAGATACTCATCGAGATTCGCAGGGTCCACTTGAATTTCAGCAATTCGAACAATCATCGATTTTCCTTTTCTGTCTCTCAGCAGAAGAGAGGCGGATACAAAAATCCGGTCTAACCGACCGGATAAAAAACTTATCTTCGTTCTCAAGCCGCTCTTCCGGGCACTTGAGAACTCGTACTTAGATTTTTAGAACACTTCGACGTTATCGATCAAACGTGTGGTGCCGATTTTTGCGGCTGCTAAAACGACTAACGGCGTTCTTTTAACCAGATCGTCTTTTGTCGGTGCGAGCAGATCGCTTCTGCGAACCACGGCGACATAATCAGGAATCCAGCCGTGACCGTCGAGCATCTTCATTGCTCTTTCTTCCAACACGTCCGGATCTGCCGTCTCGGCTTCCAGCGCATCTTTAACGCCTTTGACTGTCTTGTAGAGCAATGTAGCGTCTTCAAGTTCCTGTGCGCTCAAGTAACGATTGCGGGAAGAGAGCGCCAGTCCGGTTTCCTGATTGCGCTGCAGTTCTGCCGGAACAATGCGGATCGGCATGCCGAACTGGCTGACCATTTCCTTGATGATCGTCAGCTGCTGGTAGTCTTTTTTACCGAAAACTGCGACGTCCGGTCGCACAATGCAGAAAAGCTTCATAACAACCGTGCAGACGCCTTCAAAAAATCCCGGACGATAAAATCCTTCGAGAATATCAGCCAAGGCAGGATCGGGCTTCACGCGGAAAGTCTGAGGCTGCGGATACATGTCTTTTTCGCTCGGCGCAAAGACATAATCAACGACACCCTGCTCTTCAAGCTTTCTGCAGTCCTCTTCCAAAGTTCTGGGATACTGGTCGAAGTCCTCGTTCGGGCCGAACTGAAGACGATTGACAAAAATCGACGCAACCACCGTGTCGCCGTACTTGCCGGCTTCCTGCATAAGATGCAGATGACCTTCATGAAGATTGCCCATGGTCGGAACCAAAGCAATATTCTTCTTTCCTTTGAGCTCTTCCTGAAGAGCCTCGATTGTGTGAACAACTTTCATTTTTTTCAAAAATCAGAAGGAGTGCTCAGGCGCCGGAAATTCGCGGTTTTTAACGGCATTCACGTAATTAGCCACCGCTTCTTTGATGCTTGCGGCTCCCTCCATAAAGTTTTTAGTAAATCTCGGTTTACGGCCGGGAAAGATTCCCAGCAGATCTTGTAATACTAAAACCTGACCGGAGCAATTTAGGCCTCCGCCGATACCGATTGTCGGAATGCTCAAAGCTTCCGTCACTCGTTTGGCAACGTCTGCCGGAACCATTTCCAGAACGATCATGGATGCGCCGGCCTCCTGCAGAGCCAGAGTGTCGGCCATGAGCTTTTCTTCTCCGGACTTAGTCTTGCCTTGGACGAAGTAGCCGCCGATAGCGTTAACGGATTGAGGTGTAAATCCGACGTGACCGCAAACGGGAATGCCCATCGCTGTTAAGCGGCGAGCCAGCGGGCAAACTTCTGTGCCGCCTTCGAATTTAACCATGTGGGCGCCGGCCTGCATCAGTTTTACGGCATTAGCCACAGCCTCGTCTTCATTGACAAGGTAGCTGCCGAAATTCATATCTGCTAAAACCAGGCCGTACTTATTGCCGCGAGCGACGCAGGCGGTGTGATAAACCATGTCGTCAATGGTCACGGGAAGCGTTGTCTCACGTCCCTGCATCACCATGCCGAGAGAGTCTCCGATGAGTTTGATGTCTACACCGGCCTCATCTTCAACGGAAGAGAAAGTTGCGTCATAGCAGGTGAGCATCACGATCGGCTCTCCTGCCTCGTACATCTTCTTGATGGTGCTGAGTCTAACGGGCTTGCGTTCCGTTTTCTGATCCATTGCATTCTCCTAAATTGCCGAACCACTCCTCGGCAGATTTAAATCGGTTAATTCGCTGGTCAGCCGTAGAAGCCAAAAAGGCTTGAACCTGACCTTTTCCCGCAATATTAAACTGCGGTGCTATCTCTGCAAGAGGAACTAACACGAAGGCCCGCTCCGTCATGCGCGGATGCGGAAGGAGAACAAACGGATCGTCGGAGCGCTGCTCTCCGACAGTAAGAAGGTCTAAATCAATCGTACGGGGCGCATTATGGACGCCCGCAGGACGCACACGTCCCAGGTCCGACTCAATTGCTAAAAGTTGTGTCAGCAACATTCGCGGAGACAGTTCCGTCTTTATCTCCAGGACGGCATTGGTGTAGTCCGGACCGCTCGAATCAATGGGTTCTGTTTTATAAAGAGAGGAGACTTGAACGAAGCGGACACCCGGAATATCGCCAATTCGGAGAACTGCTTCCTTCAGAGTAGATTCGGGCTCGCCGAGATTTGCGCCGAGCCCGATAAATGCCTGCAGCATCATGGCTTACTTGGATACCTTTTCTTTGTCAGACGAAGCCTTCTCCGACTTGGAGGGCTTACTTCTGTCGAAACGTTTCTTGCGTCTTCTGCGGCGTTTTTTCTTTTCTTTTTCCTCGCCGTCGGCTTCACCTTCTTCCGACTTACCCTCGGCAGCTCTTTCCTGACGCAGGCGCTCCCGCTCCTTGCGGTCCTGGTGCTCGGCTTCTTTGCTCATCTCCAGACGTTCCTCATCGGTCCACCAATCGGCGAGCTCGTGGGAGGCATCGCCGCTGGAAGCGCGAAGCAAAAGGAAGTCATAAGCGGCGCGGAAGCGCGGATGCTGAAGAAGTTTCATCGCAGCGCGGCGGCTCCTGACTAAAAATCTTGGCTGAAGTTTCCAAATAATGGCCATGTCGCTGACGTAGCGGGACTGCAGTCCGTCCCAGCGATAGCTGTCGGCCACTTTCTTGGCGGCTTCTTCGTAAATCTGTCCCGGTGTTTTGCCGGTGGACTTCGCCACTTCTTCCTTCATCTCGTGCCACAGAAGAACGGCAAAGAGGAAGCTCGTCGAAATCGACTTACCGAGCGCGACACGAGCGTCACAGCGCTCCAGACCCTTGCGAACAAAAGGAAGACCGAAAGTGCGTTTCAGAACATCAAAGAGCGGAATCGGAATGCTGATGTCATAGCGGTTCATGAGCTCCATGCAGGCAACGGCAGATCCGCTTAAAACCATCTTCGAGAATTCATCCGCCAGACGTGCACTCGGAACCGAGAGCAGCAGCGTCTGCATGTAATGCATCGGGGCGGCGGTTTTCTCATCGATCGTAAAACCGAGTTTGGCGGCGATTCGGATCGCACGGAGGATGCGGACGGGATCCTCACGATAACGAGTGGCCGGATCTCCGATCATGCGGATTTTTCTCTCACGGATATCGTCTAATCCGTGGTGGTAGTCATATAGGTCGCCGCTGATGGGGTCGAAATACATCGCATTGACGGTGAAGTCTCTGCGGGCGGCGTCTTCATACTGTTCCCCGAAAACGTTGTCATTGGTAATGACGCCGTCCTCGTCTTTCGTCACACCTTGTTTGGCAAAGCCGCGAAAGGTCGCAACTTCAATTGTTTCAGCACCCTTGTTGACATGAACCAGACGGAACCGCCTTCCGATAATGATGGCGCGTCTTGTGACTTTTTTGACTTCTTCCGGGGTCGCATCGGTCGCCACATCGAAGTCTTTCGGCTTGGCCCCGATCAGCAGGTCTCGTACGGCACCGCCGACAATAAAAGCTTTGTATCCGGCATCCTGAAGTTTTTGACAGACGGATATCGCAAAAGGACTCACGGCCGAGAGGTCAATTCCGTTTTCTTCTCTCGGAACAATATGAGCTCTCTTCCGAATTTTTGTCGGCACATTCGCTTTGAAGCCCTCTTCTTCTTTAACCAACTCTCGTACTCCGCACGGACACAGCTCTTAGAACAGCTTATGTTCGCTGAATAATTCCAGAATTTCCCAATGTCTCTCCTGAGCCGTACTTCTTAATCGGTCATCGGGATTCGTTGCTACAGCCTTTCCTCCGTGACGGGCCACATGATCAAGCAGCGGAAAATCGTTCATGGAATCGGAAAAGAACGCCGACTCCTTCAGATCCGCCGTTGAACCGCCGCACTTCTGTATAAAACGCTCGGCGTTAACGACCTTTTGCGCTGCAAAGTTTTCACTGATCCAGCGCCCTGTAAACTCTCCGTCGGGCTTTTCGTCCGGTTCGGCGCAGATCAGGTCACGAATACCGAAAAGCTCGGCAATCGGTTCCACCGCGTAACGGTATGAGGCAGTAATCATGACAACTCTAGCACCGGCCTCACGGTATTTTTTGACGAGATCCACTGCGATGGGCAGTACGTGCGGCATGATGTCCCGCTTTAAATACTGAACTCGGAGTTCATCGAGTTCGCGGCGCGGGAAACGCGCCAGCAGCTTCATTTCAAAATCTTCGAATTTATTGATATCGAGGCAGCCGTTTTTATAGTCGACGTCGTATTGAATTCGTTCGGCGCGAAGCTGCTTTTCGTCTGTGCCGACGTGGGAAAGCAAAGTTTCGGCCCACAGGATTGAGCTGTCGACGGGAATCAAGGTGCCGTCTAAATCAAAAAACGCGTATTTCACCGATCTTCCTTTGTGTCTTGATTGCGTTCGAGCCATTCTTTAATTAAGGGGATGGTCACGGCTCTTTTTGCTGACATGGCATAACGGTCCAAGCTGTGAAGCAGATTACTCATCGTGTGCATGTCGCGCGGAAAATTATTCTCGATCCAGTTCAGAACTTCCGGCGCCACTTTCAGGCCGGTCTGAGAAGCCGCCTCCAGAATAACCTGACGCTTTTGTTCGTCGGACAGCGGAGAGAGCTCAAAAACCACGCCCCAACTGAAACGGCTGGTGAGGTCTTTGCGAAAGCCCTGACGTTCAAAATCTTTCGGACTGCGGTCTGCAGTCACGACAAGATGGGTTCCGGGATGCTCCCGCACGGTGTTGTATAGAACGAACAGCTCCTGCTGTTGTTCCGGCCTCAGATCTTGGACATTGTCTACGGCGTAGATTGTGCGGTTTTCGTCGAAAGCAGGAACGCCCTCGCTTTGTTTGCCCAAAGCGCGTACAAGGTGTGTTTTGCCCACACCTTCGTATCCCCAAAGGTAACTAAACTGCGGTCCGCGTCCTTCCTTCAGCTCGGAAATCACGGCGACAGCTTCGCTGTTCGACCCCACAATAAAATTAGAGAGAGTCGGCTGTTTTTCAGGGAAAAAATCCAAAGGAAGCTGACCCCTTATTTGTTCCTTCTTGTCTTTCTCGGATTCAACCAAATCGTTAACCTGCATCAGTCTGTTTGTGTACTTTTCGGATTCTAAAGGTTTCTCGGTAAGACTGAGATTAATCGGCCTTTCTCGTTGCTACTCAAAACGAAACAGCTCGCCCCCGTCGTCTTTTCCTCGGGTTTATCCTAGGCTGAACTGGATCGGAGGAAAATCCATGACAATGACATTTAATGAATCACGATGGCCTAGAGAAAACGCAATCAAGGTAGTGAAAGGCAACGGTGTGAGCAAGCTCGCTGTTTTCATGGATCCGATGTGTGTTTACTGCAAACGGCTCAGCCGCGAAACGCTCGCCAATTTAATGAACGTCACCATCTACTGCTACATTTGGCCGTTCTTAAGCGAAGAATCCAAAGAGATCGCCGGCTGCATCTACTCCAGCGCCGACAAGGCAGACGCCTTAGTCCGCTGGATGAAATACGATCAGATGCCCACCGGAATGTCGAATGAATATTCGGAAGAAATGATCGAACAGAACATCGCGTTGGCTGATTACCTCGGTCTTCAAGGGACGCCCGCAATCTTTTTATCCGACGGTCGCGGACCGTTCGGAGCAATGAGCGCCAAAGCTCTTACCCACAAGATCATTTCTGCCGAACATTATTAATTTGCATTCGTTTCTCAGAGCCGGCTCATCGCCGGCTTTTGTTTTCTCTGCTTCACAAAACACCTGCAGGATAGCTTTGTTAGCAATTAACCGCATCGGCGGAATTGAATTACCGCTCAGAGGCCTTTTCTCCTCTAAAATTGAGCAATTCCCAATCTTCAATCTCAAAGCTGTTAAAGATGACAAAAACTCTTTCCTATGCAGACTCCGGAGTCTCCATCGACGCCGGCGACGAGTTAGTTGAACGCATCAAACCCTTCGCTAAAAAAACGCTGATTCCCGGCGTTCTCGGTTCTATCGGCGGTTTCGGCGCTTTATTTGAAATCTCCAAAGATTACAAAGAACCGGTTCTGGTTACCGGAACAGACGGCGTGGGCACCAAACTGAAACTCGCTTTCCTGCTGAATCGTCACGACACCGTCGGCCAGGACTTGGTCGGTATGAGTGTCAATGACATCCTGGTTCAAGGCGCTAAGTCTTTATTCTTCCTTGACTACTTCGCCTGCGGTCATCTTGATGTTGACGTTGCCGAACGCGTTGTCAAAGGCGTCGCACACGGCTGCGAACTTGCCGGCTGCGCATTGATCGGCGGTGAAACCGCTGAAATGCCGGGCATGTATCCGGCCGGAGAATACGACCTTGCGGGCTTTGCCGTAGGTATCGTCGAAAAGAGCCAAATTATTGACGGCAGCCATATCAAACCGGGTGACGTTGTTCTCGGACTGGCTTCGAGCGGCCCCCACTCCAACGGTTTCTCTTTAATCCGTAAGGTTGTGGAAGTTTCCGGCAAGCCCTGGACAACCGAACTTTCCGACGGAAAGACCTTAGCTGACGCCGTCATGGAACCGACCCGCATCTACGTCAAACCGGTTCTTGAAGCCATGAAGAGCGTAACCATTAAAGGCATGGCCCATATCACAGGCGGCGGACTGCTTGAAAATATTCCCCGCGTCCTGCACGAAGGCACTCAGTGCGTCATCAAAGCAGGTTCCTGGAAGCGTCCGGCTGTTTTTGACTGGCTCCAGCAGGAAGGCCATATCGAAGATCATGAAATGTATCGCGTCTTCAATAACGGCATCGGCATGGCCGTCATCGTCGCCGCCGAAGATGCCGAAAAAGCTCAGAAAGCTTTGGAAGCTGCCGGCGAAACGGTTTATCGCATCGGAGCGATCGAAGCCCTGCCTGCCGGCGAAGCACCCTGCGTCGTTCGCTAAGCATTAGTATTCTCGCTAATTGAGCCTCCTTCGGGAGGCTCATTTGTTTTTAGTTTCATTACACTGAAAAAGTAATCGGCTTCGAGGACGACCATGAGCAAACCTATCACCGACTCCATCTTGAGCAGCGAAACCCGAGTTTTTCTCATGTGCTGCGACTTGCGAAGCTTTTCTGCAGTTGCGCATGCCCTGGGCATCACTCAGTCTGCTGTTTCGAAGATCATTCGGAAATTTGAAAACGCCATCGGATTTGAGTTGTTTATACGCAACTCCCGGCCGCTGACGCTAACACCGGAAGCTCATTTGCTGCACCGTCAGCTTCGGGGTCTCAAAGGCGAGATGACGCGCTCTTTATCCTCTCTGCAGAGTAAAAACTACATTAAGCCGATTCTGCGCATCGGAATCTTGGAAAGCCTGCATTTAAATTTGGGCCTGGCGATCCTCAAAAATCTTCTGCCGAATCTGTCCCAGATCGTCATGCTGACCGCCAGCGCCAATGTTCTGATACAGAGACTCATCGAACGAAAGCTCGACCTCATTATCACTAATGACGTTTCAACCGAACCTTCACATGTCTTTAGGAAACTGCTTTTTCATGAACCGTCCGTTTTAATTCTTCCCAAACCTTTTGAGAAAGACCCGGATCAAAACTGGACTTGGCAGCGTCTTGCCGTCTGCGGGCTGCCGCTGATCCGCTATTGGAACGAGAGCGGCGCCGGTGAGATCAATGAGATGTTCATGAAAACGCACGGGCTAAGATTCCCCGACAAAATATCTGTCGACACTAACTCTCTTCTGGTCACGCTCGTCTCTCAAGGCATCGGCTGGGGGTTTTCGCGGCCGACAACCGTGATTGAAAACATCCATATGCATTCTCATTTCATCGTCCGTGAAATGCAGAAACCAAACTTTAGCCGCGAAGTGTATTTAATTGGACGGGAACAAGAATTTGTCGTGGAATCCGAGGTCATTGCTGAAATTGCCAAACAGTTCGTGCAAGAGAATATTATTCCCGAAAGTCTCAAATTTGCGCCTTGGGTCAAAGATGGATTTACGGTTGGATAGAAACTTATTTCATTGATTCCATACAAATAAATGACAATTTAGAAAATCTAAAGTATTCCAAAACGGCATAGATCTTATTCTTCGGTTTCCGAAGCCGAATCCTAAAATATTGGTATAGCCTCAAAACACAAAACAGGTTTCCAACCAAAAATCCCAAAAAGGAGAAAACTATGCCAATCACAGGCTGGATTGCCATCCTCGTCCTGATCGTCATGTGCTACATGCTGATCAAGCAGTACGAAACTCGTATGGTGCTGTTCGGGGGCGGTTTCATTCTCTGCTGCATTTCCCTCACCCCGATGGCAGGCTTAAACGCCTTTGCCAAAACCATGACCAACGGCGCTTTGATCATGGCCATCTGCTCGGCTACCGGTTTTGCCTATTGCGTCACGTTCACCGAATGCGACCGTTCTTTAGTGCATTACCTGACCCGTCCGATCCGCAACGTCGGTATTCTGATGATTCCGATCACTTCGCTGCTCACCTTTGCGATCAACATCGCTATTCCCTCTGCTGCCGGTGTCGGCGCCGTTGTGGGTACGACTTTGATTCCTCTGCTTCTTAGGGCCGGCTTCAAACCGGCTGCCGCGGCAGCCGCCGTTCTGATGGGTACCACGGGCTCCCTGCTTTCTCCGGGCTTGTCTCACAATGCCTACGTTTCCGACATGGCTCATATGTCCATCATGGACTTAATCAGCTACCACGGCATCTACTCCTTGATGATCGGTGTGGTAGGTGCCGTCGGCCTGTGCATTGTCTGCTGGGTTTTGGGCGACAACAAAGGCGAAAAAATCGCTGAAGCCAACCCCGCCTCCGATGCAGAACCTTCTAACTTCAAAGCCAACCCCATCAAGGCTTTCGTTCCGCTGATCCCGATCATCCTCATGCTCGTGTTCACGTTCTGGATTCCTTCCGTCAAGATGGGCGTCGCACAAGCCATGCTGATCGGTACGATCGTCTGTCTGATCGTTGCCATGTGCGACCCGCAGAAGTTCTCCAAGCAGTTCTTCAAGGGCATGGGCGACTCTTACGGAAGCATCATGGGCATCATCATTGCGGCGGGCGTGTTGGCGGCCGGTTTAACTGCTTCCGGCTTGATTAAAGGCCTCATCGCTTTGATGGTCCAGTCCAAGGAAATTGCTCAGTGGGGCGGCTCCATCGGACCGTTCGTCCTTTCCGTTCTGATGGGCAGCGGCGACGCAGGTGCCATGGCCTTTAACAGTGCCGTTACACCGCACGCTCAGGAATTCGGAATGCAGATCCACAGTCTCGGCTCTCTGGCTTTCTTGGCCGGCGCCGCTGGTCGTACGGCTTCCCCGATTGCCGGTATCACCATTCTTGTTGCCGGCTTGGCTAAAGCCAACCCATTCGATGTTGCAAAGAGAACGTTCCTTCCGATGGTCGTCGCCGTCATTCTCCTTGCCATCTTTATGAGATAAAAAGAACTTCTCAGCGCGGGAAGAAAAAACTTCCCGCTTCACAACTACACCTCAAACCAGCGAGGTCAGTCATGACAAAACCTAAAATCGCAGTCATCGGCACCGGCGGCACAATCGTCAGCAGCGGTTCGACTGCAACACAAATGACGGGCTACAGCATCACGGATGCCGATATTCATACGATTGTGACGGCTCTGCCGGAGCTCAATGACATCGCTGAAATTGCCACTTTCTCAGTCTTCAATATTGGTTCGAGCAATATAAACCTCTCTAATTGGCTCAAACTCGTGCGTCTCATCAATAAGCTGTCTGAGGACGACTACGACGGTTTTGTCGTGACGCACGGGACCGACACCATGGAAGAGACCGCATTCTTTGCGAATCTGACTTTGAAGACAGATAAACCTGTCGTCTTCACAGGCTCCATGAAACCGGCCTCGGCCCTCTCTGCCGACGGACCTTTAAATCTTCTAAACGCCGTGCGTTTGGCCGGCTCTCCCAAAGCGCAAGGCAAAGGTGTCCTCGTTGCGCTTAACGGCGCCATTCACGGGGCTCGCGACGTCGTCAAAACCAACTCCGTAGCCGTTGAAACCTTCAAGTCTCCGAACAGCGGCCCGCTCGGATACATCATCGGAGATCAAATTGAATTTCTGACCGAGTCCGCCAAACCGCACACGCTTCAATCCTGCTTCGAAGTCGACGAAACAGACACTGCTGACAAGTATCCGAAAGTCTGCGCGCTTCTTTGCTGCGCCGACCAAAACTCAGACTTTCTCGAAGCAGCCATTGACAAGGACTATCACGGCATTGTTTTAAGCTGCACTGGAAACGGTTCCGTTCCGTTGGTATTCGAACCCGTCCTTCAGAAGGCCCGGAACGTCATCTGCGTGCGTTCCAGCAGGACCGGAAGCGGACCTGTAACAGAGGGGATGACGCGGTGGCAAGTCAACGGTATTATTCCCTCAGGAACCTTAAATCCTCAAAAAGCAAGAATCCTGCTTCAGTTAAGCCTTAAGAAGTTCGGGCTTGATCAGGAAAAAATTAAAGAGATCTTCAAAACATATTGATCTTCCTTTGATCAATTAATCCTAAGGAGAAAACATGTACGACTTACTTCTCAAGAATGCTTGGGTCGTCGATCCGCTGAATTCCGTCAACGGCGTTGCCGATGTCGCTATTCAGGACGGCAAAATTGCCAAGGTCCAGCGCGACATTACGGAAGAAGCTAAAGAAGTCATCGACTTCACCGGTAAAACACTCCAGCCCGGCATCATTGACAGCCACGTTCACCTCGGTGAAATGTGGGGCTCTCCCTTCGGCCCGAGAATGCTGGCCATGAACGGCGTCACGACCTGCCTGGATATGGCCGGTCCTCTGGATAACATTCTTGACAACGTCCCTAAATACGGCGTCGGCATTAACATGGCGATCCTGCAGTTCGCCTCCCCTCCTTTTACCTTCAAAGATGCCAATCCTTCTCAGCAGGAAATGATCGACTTGATCGATAAATCCCTGGAAGAAGGTGCTCTCGGCGTCAAACTCCTCGGCGGCCACTATCCGCTCGAACCCGAAGTCTCTTCCTTGCTGATCCGCACCGCTTTGGAACGCAGAGCCTACGTTGCCTGGCATGCCGGCACAACGAAGAACGGCTCCAACATCAACGGCATGATTGAAGCCGTGAAGATGGCCGACGGCTATCCGTTGCATTTGGCTCACATCAACGCCTACTGCCGCGGCGCCATCAAAGACGCCATGGAAGAAACAGCTATCGCCATTGACCTGCTCAAAGCCAATCCCAACATCTTCTGCGAAAGCTATGTCTCTCCGAAGAACGGCACACGCCTGACTTGCGACAAGGACGGCAAGATCCAGTCTAAGGTGACAGGCAACTGCCTGAGAGCCTTCGGCTTCACCGAAGACAAAGACGGCGTCAGAGCCGCACTCTTAGCCGGTAAAGCCTTCGTGGTTTACGACGCCGGCGGTTATTCCGACCTGATGACCGGCGAAGAAGCCCTTCGCCGCTGGGAAGCAGCAGACACAAATGTCGGCGGAAGCTTCAACATCAATCCGCCGCTGCCCCGTATCGCCTTGGCTCAGGCCAAACGCGATGACGGCTCCTTCGTCGTTGATGCGATTTCCACCGACGGGGGCTGTATTCCCCGCAACGTCATCCTTTCTCAGGGTCTGTCTCTCGTAAAACTCGATATTCTGAGCCTCAGTGAGTTCGCACAGAAGACCTCTCTGAACCCGGCGCGTATGCTTCGTCTGGCAAACAAGGGTCACTTTTCTGTCGGCGCAGACGCTGATATCACCGTGTACGACTTTGCCACTCAGATGCCTGTGGCTTCCTTCATTGAAGGCCGCAAGGTTCTCTTTAACGGAGAATTAGTTTCTAAGGGCGCAACCGTCATCTGTACCGAACACGGTAAAGACGCTATTGAAAAACGCGGCATGAAGGCAATCGTCGTCGATCCGGGCAAACAGATCGAACGTATCACCGCCCTCTAAGATTTCCTGCGTGCAATACCGAGCGGAGCGCCGAAAGGCCTCCGCTTTTTGTTTTTTCAGACAAACTCGTTTATTCTAATTTTTCGATGATTATTGTGAACTTCTCCCTTAAATATCTTTTGCCACTCCCCCACCTTTTCACGACGGCAACTTTCTGAAACAATTGAGGGTTATTGGTGAACCAAGGCATCCTGTTTTTTTATCGAACAACCTCAAAGGAAAGATATGACCGATCCGCGTCCCGTCTGCACAGAAAAAACACAAGACATCATCAAAACCCTGCGCTCTAACGCTCAAGTTGAGGCAGCTCTCGAGCTGGCCGTCAAGCAGCAGGAAAAGCGCATTGCCGACCAGATCATTTTGACTGAAACTCCGGCCCCTCCCTTCCATGAGGAAGAAAGAGCCAAAGTCCTTCTGGGCATGTTCAAACAGTACGGTCTGACGGACGTCAAACAGGACGCCATCGGCAACGTCATCGGCCGCAGAAAAGGCACCGGCAGCGGTCCCACACTCGTCGTCGGCGCTCACATCGACACCGTCTTCCCCGCCGGCACGGACTGCAAAGTTCACAGAGACGGAGACGTCTACGCCGCACCCGGAATCTCTGATGACGCTGCCGGTTTAGCCTCCATGCTGCAGGTCATCCGCTGCCTGAACGAAAACAACATTGAAACCGTCGGAGACATCGTTTTCGTCGGCACATTGGGCGAAGAAGGCAACGGCGACTTACGCGGCTGCAAAGCGCTCTTCAAAGAAAAGAATGACTATGACGGCATGATCGCCATTGACTCCGCCAACGTTCACCGCATCCTGCGCGGTGCTGTCGGCTGCAAACGCTTCCGCATCATTTTCGAAGGCCCGGGCGGACACAGTCTCCACAAGTTCGGCATCGTCGGCTCCGCTATTCACGGCTTGTCCCGCGCTATCGTCCGCGTGGACGAACTCAAGGTTCCGACCGATCCGAAGTGCACCTTCAACTTCGGCGTAATCAAGGGCGGTACCAGCGTGAACGCCATTGCTGCACGCGCTGAAGCAGAACTCGACATCCGCAGCTTCAATCAGCCCGCACTCGAAGCTTTCGTTAAGACCGTTCTTGAAACCATCGAAGCTGCCTGCGACGAAGAAAACATGCGCTGGGGCCTTGAAGGCGACGGCATGGTCTCTCTGAAGATCGAACAGATCGGTGATCGTCCTGCCGGCATGAACGCCGATGACGCCTCCGTCATCCAGGCTGCTTACGGTTCTCTCTTGTCTTTAGGCATCTCTCTGGACAAGTACACACTGGCCGCAACCGACCAGAACGTGCCTCTTTTCTATGGCCTGCCTGCTACAACGCTCGGAGCCGGCGGAACGGAAGAAAACAATCACTCCCTGTCCGAACGCTGGAACGCCAAAGACGCCTTCCAAGGTCCTCAGGTCGCCTTCCTTACCGCTCTCACTCTGGTCGGCATGAAGGGTGTTTCTGAACCGATCCTCGAGAAAGTACAGCCTTAATTTGCTGTAACATTTCGAAGCTGAATTCAATTCAGCTCTCGACCGAAGCCGGGTCCGCCCGGCTTTTGTTTTGTCCATATAGCGCAAAAAAACCGAGAAAATCGAGATTTTCGCGGGATTTTTATTTGCAAAACCAAAAAAAAACTAATTTTTGTATCGTGAACTTGATTTAATTTGCGGTACCTTATTTTTTAGAAATAACTTTAAAGCCTTCGGAGTTTGGCCAAATGGAATCATTTATTAACACCGTCAACGGAATTGTCTGGTCCCCGGCATTGGTTTACCTTTGCCTCGGCGCCGGCCTCTTCCTCTCTCTGCGCGGCGGTTTCTTACAACTCAGACATCTTAAACATATGTGGCAGCTGCTCTTTCAGCCGAAAGACAACGTCACCGGTGTATCTTCTTTCCAAGCCCTGTCCATGACCCTTGCAGGTCGTGTCGGTACCGGCAACATTGCCGGCGTGGCAACTGCCATTACGTTCGGCGGTCCCGGCGCCGTCTTCTGGATGTGGATGGTTGCTTTCCTCGGCGCTTCTTCTGCTTTCGTCGAATCCACCCTCGGCCAGGTTTATAAAGAAAAAATCAACGGTGAATACCGCGGCGGCCCTGCCTTCTACATTGAACGCGGCTTAGGCGTCAAATGGTTTGCCTGGCTCTTCGCAATCGTCACCATTTTCTCCTGCGGTCTGTTCCTCCCCGGTGTGCAGGCTAATGCCATCGCTACCTCGATGGAAAATGCATTCGGCATCGCTCCGGCAATTTCCGCAGGCTTCATCGCAGCTCTGCTCTCCTTCATTGTGTTCGGCGGCTTAAAGAGAATCGCAGCCTTCACAACACTGGTCGTGCCCTTCATGGCTCAGGCCTATGTGATTTTCTCTCTGGTCATCGTATTCATGCACGTTGACCTGCTGGACGACGTCCTTGTGCTCATCGTCAAGAGCGCCTTCGGTGTAGACGCTGCTTTCGGCGCCATCATCGGTCTGGCAGTCTCCTGGGGTGTCAAACGCGGCATCTACTCTAATGAAGCAGGCCAAGGTACCGGCCCTCACGCTTCTTCCGCAGCTTCCGTCAGCCACCCGGCAAAACAAGGGTTGGTTCAGGCCTTCTCTGTCTACGTTGACACGCTGCTCGTTTGCTCTGCCACCGCTTTCATGATCCTCATCACCGGAAGCTATAACGTTGTCGGTCCCGACAATGCCCCGATGTTCATCGGTCTGAAAGACGTCGCCACAGGTCCTGCCTACACCCAGGCTGCGGTTGAAGGCTTAATGCCCGGATTCGGACAGGCATTCGTTGCCATCGCTCTGTTCTTCTTTGCCTTCACAACGATCCTTTCTTATTACTACATTTCAGAAACCAACGTTTCCTACATCAATAGAAAACTGCATCGTCCCTTCCTGTTCTTCATCTTGAAGCTGTTTGTCATGGGTTCCTGCATCTTCGGCGCCGTTAAAACAGCCGATCTGGCATGGGCCGTGGGCGACATCGGCGTCGGTCTGATGGCTTGGCTGAACATCATCGCTATTCTGCTGATGAACAAGAAGGCCTTCCTCTGCTTACGCGACTACGAAAAGCAGCTCGCTATCGGCCTCGACCCGGTTTTCCACCCGGAAAAACTCGGCATCAAGAACGCCAATTACTGGGTCGGCGAGCGTGCAGAAGAGATCCGCGATAAGGAACGCGCAAAACTCAACAGCGGCTCCCGACAAGACTTGGAAGGCAATGTTTTGAACGTTGCATCAGGTAATTAGCACCTCTGAGTGTTTGTTCTAAAAGCGTCGGTCATCCGGCGCTTTTTTCATGCCAAAAGCACTAAAATAAGAAATAATTTGTTACAAACAACCTCAAGGATGTTCATCGTGTTAAGAAGAAAAATTCTTGCTTTTACTTCAGCCGTTGCCGCCTGTGCAGCCTTTTTCTGCCTTCCTGCAGCTGCGGCTGATTTCACCTGTCCCTACTTCTCTTTACCGCTGACCAGCGATTGGGCTCAGCAGAGAATGCAGCCGGGTTCGGTTCCTCCGAATACCTTCGCGACCTTATTTGCCAGCCGTAAGGCCGGAGAAGGTGTTCTCATTACCGTTATTCCCTCGGATAAGGCCCCGAAAGAAGCAGCTCAAATCATGGCTAACAACTACAAGCAGCAGGGAATGAGAGTTCTCGGCAGGCACGGAACGGGCGGTTTAGCCTTGCTGAAGGGTCTAACCTCCAAGGAAGACAAGCTCTTCCCGAAGTTCTAAGCCTCTAATACTTAATTTTGTAAGCCGGACAAAATTTGTTCGGCTTCTTTTTTAAGCGTGTCTAAAGAAAGATCCTTTTCATCGGGATTAAGCAGTATGGTTTCCTGCATAGATCGCATCCAAGTTATTTGACGCTTTGCAAGCTGTCGGGTTGCGGCGATTCCGGCTTCTTTGAATGCATCAAACGTCGTTAGACCGGAAAGATAATTCCATGCCTGGCGGTAGCCGACGGAACGCATACTCGGAAGATAGTCATGCATACCGGGCATTGCCATCAGCCTTTTTACTTCCTCTAAGAACCCGTTCTTAATCATCAGCTTAAAACGCTCTGCGATCCTGGCGTGAAGTACTGCTCGATCCGGCGGCAGCAATGCATAGGAACTTAGCCGGAGAAGCGGCTCTCCTTTCTGAGCCGTCAATTCCGAGATCGGTTTGCCCGTCATCTCAAAAACTTCCAAAGCCCTTGTGATGCGCTGGGTATCTGCCGGCGCCAACCGGTCTGCGGTTTTAGAATCGACCGCTCTTAATCTTTCATAAAGTGCCGGTAAGCCTTTTGCGCTTAATTCTTCGCCGATCTTTTCACGAACCGCAGGATCCGTTGCCGGCAGCGGAGACAGGCCTTCTCGAACGGCTTTGGCGTAGAGCATGGTTCCGCCCACAATCAGGGGAACCTTTCCGCGATTTCGTATTTCCTCAACAAGCCGTACGCAGTCCTGAGCAAAATCTGCCGCGGAGTAACATTCCGTCGGTTCAATGATGTTGATAAGATGATGCGGAACCGCTGCCATTTCTTCTTTTGTCGGCTTAGCCGTCCCGATGTCCATATGCCGATAGACCAGGGCAGAATCGATCGAGATGATCTCACTGGGAATTTCTTCGGCTAAGCGAAGCGCCAATGCAGTCTTGCCGCTGGCCGTCGGGCCCAACAATAAAATGGCCTGAGAATTCGACATCTTCACTTACCTCTCATAAAGAAACTGTCTAGCTCTTTAGCGGTCAGCTGGACCCAGGTCGGACGTCCGTGATTACATTCGTCTGCACGATCCGTCTGTTCCATTTGCCGCAGAATCGCGTCCATTTCCTCAATCGTCAGAATGCGATTCACGCGGACCGCAGCATGACAGGCCATTCGAGAGAGGACTTCGTTGCGCTTCTCCGTCATTGCCGTGCTCTTCCCATATTCACGGAAATCATCGAGCACCTCACGCACAATCGTTGGGCCGGCCTGAGAAATTTGATTAATCATTAATTGCGGAACGCTTCGCAGGCTCAGCTGGTTCGGCCCGACAGCACTTAATTCCAATCCCAGCTGCTCCAATTCCTCACGAGCATCTTCAAAGGTCGCCATCTGCTCTGTGGTTACGGTAAAGACTAGAGGAATGAGCATATCCTGCATCGGCATCTTGCGCTCATCAAAACTCTTCTTGAGACGCTCATAAAGGATACGTTCATGAGCGGCATGCATATCAACCAAAACCATGCCGGCTGAGTTCTCAGCAATAATGAACGTTCCACAGACTTGTCCGACAGCCCGTCCGAGCGGCTGGGGTCCTTTAGACACTTCTGCCGAAGGTTTCTGAGTTGTATGGCTCGTAGATAGGGTCGCTTGATCTACTTTCATCGCCGCAATGGTCGTCGGGAAGGAGTTCTGGAAACTCTTAGGCCGCGGGGATGAGAAATCCAAATAAGCTTCTGTATTCGCCCTTGAAGGCTTAGGCTGTGCATACTTGAACTGAGACGGATTGACTGAAGGAGCGGCCGTCGGAGCCTCGGCAGGAGTTTGCGCGGAAGCATCACGCGGCGAAGACGGCAGCGCAGTGTCCATAATTTCTCCGCTTGAAGGATCCACGATGGTCGTTCTGGCTAAAGCATCCTCAACTGCATGGAAGATAAATTGATGAACAGCCTGAGAGTCTCTCATGCGCACTTCGCTCTTAGTCGGGTGTACGTTCACGTCAACCTTGTGCGGATCCATCTGAAGGAATAGGCAATAGCTAGGTTGGCTCGATCCGTGCAGCACGTCTTGGTAAGCCATCCGAACGCCGTGAGACAAAACCTTATCCCGAACGAATCGACCGTTGACATAGAAATACTGACAGTCGGCGCGGCTGCGTGCAGCGATCGGAAGACACACCCAGCCGTAAAGCCGAAGAGCCGGCGCCTTGGTATCCAATGCGCGGTGGGCATCTCTAAAGTCTCGAGGCATCAGACGCGTCAATCGTTCTTCAATAGAAGAGGCCGGAAGATTGATAATCGGTTTCCCGTTTGCGACAAACAAAAAGGCAACCTCAGGATAGGCCAATGCAATGCGCTCAATTACCGTTTGGCAATGGGCGGCTTCCGTGCCTTCGCTCTTTAAAAACTTGCGGCGTGCCGGAGTTTTATAGAAGAGATCAGCAACTTCAATTCGTGTGCCTTTATTGCCGGAGGCTGCAGATATCTCCCCGTCGGCAATGCTGAAGGCATCTTCCCCGGCAACTCTGGAAATCACTTTCATGTCAGAGACACTTGCGATCGAAGCAAGCGCTTCTCCGCGGAACCCAAGCGAGCTCACACTTTCAAGTTCATCCAGATTGAAAACCTTGCTTGTTGCATGGCGCTTAACAGCTAAAGCAAGCTGGTCCTTCGGAATACCGCAGCCGTTATCCGAGACAACGATGCGCTTGATACCGCCGCCTTCGATGCGGACTTCAACCGAGTCGGCACCTGCGTCGATGGCGTTTTCAACCAGTTCCTTAACAACGGACGCGGGTCGTTCAACCACTTCACCGGCTGCAATCTGACTAATTAACTGATCCGAGAGCTCCTGAATTTTTCTTTCAGGACGCTTTGCTTCCAATGTTGTGTCTTCCATGTGATTCGTCTTTCTGTTCGTCTCTTCACGGTGAGAGCATGTTTTCTAACCTTATAGCAGTCGCGATCGGCCTGCAAGAGCTCCACTCGCCGAATCCTCAGACTACTTTGGGCAATTCGGTTCTATGCGCCCTAATGCCTTTTCTACAATCAAGTTCAATAGTCGAGGATAACGATGGACTTTTTTACCGCATTCTTAGAAATGTTCCGCAACAGCGATCAATTCATCGCACACATGTCGGCGGAATACGGCATCTATGTTTATTTATTTCTCTTTACGGTCTATTTTTTAGAGACCGGAATCGTCATTTGCGCCCTACTGCCCGGCGATTCGCTTATCTTTGTCTCGGGCGCTGCCAGTGCAGCCGGCATCCTCGACCCGTTCGGTGCGTTCTTCGCCATAGCCCTCGGCGCCTGTTTCGGGAACACCGTGGCCTACGCCATCGGGTACTACCTTGGCAATAAGATCTATGACGGCTCTATTAAATGGATTGATCAGCAGCAGATGGCAAAGACTCAAGCCTTCTTTGTCAAACATGGAAAGCTCACGATCGTCCTTGCTCGTTTCGTTCCGATCATTCGCTCCTTTGCTCCGCTGGTTGCCGGCGCCGCAAAAATGAATCGACTGAACTTCGAGGCCAGCGGAACGGTCGGTGCTGTTCTTTGGGCCGGCATCATTCTCTCAGCCGGACATCTTTTCGGAAACATCCCATTTATCAAGGACAACCTTTCTCTCATCCTTGTCGGCGGTATCGTTTTAGGTCTGGCTCCCTTTGTGATCGGTTATATCGTTAAGAAATGGAGACAGCATCCGGATCCGAAAAACTGATCTTGACCTTCACGAACAAAACGCCAATCTTCTTTCTGATACATCGGCGTTTTAGTTTGTTGACTTAGTCTAAACGAACCACCGTGCAAGGCTTTCCGGTGGAAGGATTGTCGATATCTACGTTGATTCGGACTCTGATTTCTTTTTCGTCCTTTAGAGAAGAAAGATCGGCGTTTTCGATCACATGGCAGTGATGCGCTTCGCAGTTCTTATCAATCGAGACATGCGTCGGGCCGCTTTGTCCTAAGCCGTGAGAATCAATAATGACAAAGAGCGGCTTGAGCTCAAAGATTTTTTCTAAGGCATCTTTCGAAATAAAAGTTTCTTTTTTAAAGTATTCCGGAGAGCCGTAGCTGTTTGTCTCATGATTCCCGGTATGCAGAATAAGCGCTTTGCCTTCGAGCGTGCCGAGTTTCGTCAAAGTCTCTACGTGAGGCATGGAATCTTTGCAGTCCAAAACTTTCGCTGAAATCTCATACTCCGGCTTGTCCGGCGCGCAGGTGTAGCAGTCAAGATGCGTTCCGATATGACCTTTTGAAGATATCTTGCCGATTTCTATGAGATGGTCGAAAACTTTCTTATTTTCTACAGGATCGAGATGAAGGTTAACCATTTCTTTTCCAAAGCAAAAATTGAGAAACCTCTAAATTGTAAAGTGAAAGATTTTTTCACACGAAGCGGACATTTCCGACTTGTTTTTTCAGTGTCTTTTTCAACAATTCCGCTACAATTTCGATCCATTGACTAGACCAAAAAGAAAATGGACTTTCTGACACTTACTTTGGAACTGTTCCGCAACGCGGATCACTTCATCATGTACATTGCACAAACCTACGGTTGGTGGGTCTATCTTGTGCTCTTCATGATCTTCTATAGCGAAACCGGTATCGTCATTTGTGCTTTCCTTCCGGGCGACTCTCTCCTTTTCATCGCCGGCGCGGCGGCCGCTGCGGGTGCTTTGAATCCCTGGCTCCTCATCTTCATCATCTCTCTCGGCGCGATCCTCGGAAACACGACGAACTTCCATATCGGTAATTGGCTCGGCAATAAGATTTACGACGGCTCCATCAGCTGGATTGACCAGGACGCCCTGAGAAAAACGCACGACTTCTACGAAAAGCACGGCGGCAAAACGATTGTGCTCGCTCGTTTCGTACCGATCGTTCGTTCTTTTGCTCCGTTGGTTGCCGGTGCGGCCAAGATGAACCCGCTGCGCTTTGAGCTTTACAGCGGAGGCGGAGCCATTGTGTGGGTCGGCGGCATCGTTCTTGCGGGCTATCTCTTCGGCAACATCCCGTTCATCAAGAACAATCTTTCTTTGATTTTGGTTGTCGGTATCCTCGCTGCTTTGGTGCCCTTCTCCTGCGCTCTTCTTATCCAGCTCTGGAGAAAGTACGTTCTGAAACAGCGTTAGTCTGTTAAGACAAAAATCTGCTCGAAAGCCGCCTCAATTTTGATGGCGGCTTTTCTTTTGTCCGCGTTTTAGAGCTTTTTAGGCTTTTCCGATTCATAAATGAAAAAAGTCTGGACTTTTTTCACTTATGAATGAAAAAAGTTTAATTTCGCTATCCCAAACCATCGGAAAGCATAAAGTTTCTTTCCGCTATCGAGTAGGGTTTCGCTGATTTCCAGCGAACACCCTCTCACACCGCTGCCCATACCGGTCTGGTAGGCCAAGTCACCTTGGTTTTTCAGCGGTTTCTTAACGTTTTAACCTCTAAAACATCCCAGCCAAGACCATCCCCTTTGTTTAAGGAAGTCCGTGGTCAGAGTAGTCTTGAGAATGTGGCTGTTGGATATCCGCCAGTACCCCTTCCGGGTACAACCCCAGTAATAAGCTCTGGCAGGATCCGCCCCTAGTTTTATAAGGGCTTTTATCCTCGTCCTCACCTTCTTCCAAGTTTTCCACAAGAGCTGGCGGATACGGCGCCGTATCCATTGGTCTATCTCTCGTGTCCACTTTTGGGCATCTGCTAGTTGGAAGTAGTTCATCCACCCCCGGAGCTTTTGCGCTAGTAGCTGTTTCACATTCTCTATGCTCGTTTTCGGACTCCGAGAGAGTAGTTTCCTGATCGTATCCTTGAGCTTTTGTTTGCTCTTTTTATGGATTGTCAGTCTTAGCTCTCTTTTTGTCCGACTGTAGTAGAAGCCGTAACCTAAGAATTTCGTTTGCGGGCTCGATATATAGGCCACATGCGACTTTTCCTGGTTTACTTTCAACAGCATCTTTTCCTGCACAAATCTTGTCAGACTTGCCAGCGTTCTTTCTGCCGCTCTTCTACTCTTACAGATGCAGATCAGATCATCAGCGTATCTTGCAAAGTGGTGTCCGCGTTTCTCCAACTCCTTGTCCAATTCATCCAGATAGATGTTGGCTAGGAGCGGTGATAACGGACCGCCCTGCATAAGTCCTATCTCCGTGAGTTTGATCTCCCCATTGATTTGGACTCCCGATCGAAGCATTTTATGTATCAGCGAAATGACTCTGCCGTCTTTGATTTTGAGTGACAGCTTTCTGATTAGTCGGCTGTGGTTCACCGTGTCAAAAAACTTGGCTAAGTCCATGTCCACCGCCCATCGATAGCCTTGATCGGCTTCGGCCGTTATGACTCTGAGAGCATGGTGAGCCCGCATGTTCCGTCTGAACCCGAAGCTCCGATCCGAGAAGTCCCTGTCATAGGCCCAGTCGAGTACTTGGGCGGTTGCCTGTTGCACTAGACGGTCTATGACTGTAGGGATGCCAAGATCTCGGAACTTTCCGGGTTCATCTTTCGGAATGCTTACTCTTTTCACAGGGGAGGGTCTGTAAGTCCCCTCCTTAATCGCCTTTGTAAGCTGGCCGGGGTGGCTGCGTATCCAGTCGAGCAATTGCCCGACTTCCATACCGTCAACCCCGGGAGCCCCTCTGTTGGCTACTACTCTTTTGAGTGCTTCCTTCAGATTAGAGGGCTCCAGTATCGCCTCTAAGGTGATGCCTGCGTATAAATTGAGGTTATGCGTGTCTTCTTCTGCTCCTATGGACGCGGGCGGACCCTTTTGTGCAGGTTTGGCCGCATTCCGTGCGCCTTGCCCGCATGAAGGTTTTTCATTGTTTCTATCCATGATTCCCTTTGTCGTAGTTGCAGTAACACACTCCGTTAAGATTCGGGCCTTCCTCGGCTACTGCTACCGAGTACTA
>OCQC01000502.1_pt1 | contig 41388 bp, 19 predicted proteins | sample 1538401 | NCBI WGS metagenome assembly OCQC01 (sample SAMN04571689, study PRJEB22368) | human gut metagenome | biome: human gut; material: stool | host: Homo sapiens | place: Luxembourg | collected 2012-08-03 | reverse complement strand
ATTTGAAACGTGATAGATTAACAGGTATACTTCTCGTGGCGATGATGTTCGTCGGTATGAATGTATCCGCCCAACGGATCCGCGTGCAGGGGCATATCACAAACCCGCAGGGAAAAAGTGTTCCGAATGTAAATGTGTTGAATCCGGTCAATGACGAACGTATAGAAATGTCCGACGAGGATGGTCGTTACAGTGTCTTGGTTGAGAAAAACGGCTCGTTGAAGTTTACATGTGTCGGTTATGAAGACAAAACAGTGAAGGTGGCAGGAAAGCAGATTCTGAATGTAGTATTGAAAGATGCCGTCATCGAACTGGACGAAGTAACGATTACTTCCAAAGTGAAGGACAAAGTGATTCCGGAACCTACGGACATCGAAATCAAGGGTAATTATTTCCATCTGAAAACCCGTGTCCCGGTGCCTAAGGAGATGTTTAACTCGCATCGTCGCTTGGTATTGCAGCCTTCCATTTATGATGTGACACTGAAAAAGCGTCTGTTGATGCGTCCTGTTGTATTCGACGGGGATACTTATAATACAACGCAAAATCGAATGTACGATTATGATATGGATAAAGATCCTTTGCACGATTATATCCGTGTGAAAACTACTTCTTCACGCAAGGGGGATATTATTGCTTACCATGATTCTATCTATATAGAATATCTGCAACATGACTACCGTGCAGATGTGCATTTGGCAATGGAGAATTACAGGAATATCATTTATCGTGACTCTTTCTCCATTGCACGCGGAACGGTCAACCCACTTCGTTTTTTGGAGTATAAATTCTCCGCTTTCAGCCTGACGGATGAGAAATATCTTCCGAAACCTGTGATGCAGTTGCGGGATACGAAAGGCGAGGTAAACTTGACCTTTTTGGTAGGTAAAGCCGACCTGGATGATAAGAATCCACAGAATCAAGTGGAACTAAACCGATTGAATCAGGAATTACGTAGTATTGAGACGAACCCGGATGCCTCTTTGAAGAGTTTTCATATAACGGGGGTGGCTTCGCCGGACGGTTCTTACGAGACGAATCTTCGTCTGGCAAAATTGCGTACGGATAAAGCCCTGGGACGTATACTGGCACAACTGGACCCGGAAACACGTAAACTGTTGGAAGTGAAATCGGATGCATCGGTTGCCTCCTGGAAGGAGGTAGCAGAATTGCTGAAAAAAAACTCCAAGCCGGAACTGGCTAAAGAAGTAGAGGATTTAATCAAACAATACGCAGCTACTCCTCACCGATTGAATGGGGTCTTGAAATCGAAACCTTTCTACAAGGAACTTGCGGCTACTTATTTGCCTAAATTGAGAAAGGTGCAATATACCTATGGTTATTCAATTTTCCGCTCTTTAACGGACTACGAGATTAGAGAACTTTACAGAAAGAATCCGAAGGAACTTACCCGTTTCGAATATTACCGTATGATTACGACGGCAAAAACTCCCGACGAGAGGGAAAAGTATTGTAGGGAGGCTCTTGAACTTTATGGTAACTTTACGTATGCAGCCAATGAACTGGCAGTAGTAACGATACAGAAAGATACTCCGGATTCAAATATTCTCGAACCGTTTGTCAGTAAATCGGCACCGGTGGAGTTATTATCCAATCAGGCTATTGCCTTGCTGCATGAAGGCAAATATACAAAAGCAGATTCAGTCTTGACGTTGGTTCCCGAAGAAGCGGTTTCTGAAGATTTGCAGGCCATCGTTCAAGCATTGGCCGGTTATTATAATGATGCTTTCGAGAAGGTGGCGGCTACTAGTCCTTTCAATGAGGTGGTGATGCTATTGGCAATGAAGAAAAATCAGGAGGCATGGGATAAGATTTCCACCATGGAGGTAGAGACCGCCCGCGAATATTATATAAAAGCGATTGCCGCCAACCGCCTGGAGAAAATAGGTGATGCGATTATGAGCATTGAGAAGGCCCTTGAACTTGATCCTTCCTTATTGGAAGTAGCGAAGGTGGATGGTGATATTATTGACTTGCTGCCAGAAGAGCAGAAAATTAAATAATGATATATACAACAAGAGTAAACGATGAATATCTTCAGAATCAACAATAAATATGTAGCAGTGGCAATCTTCCTGATGCTTGCTGTTACCTTACAGGCACAGGATTATGGTGCATTGCAATATATGTTACAGAAACGGCCTGCAAATGAAAAGTTCGAGAGCAATAAATTCAATGAACATCTCTTTTTCTCTGCCGGAATAGGGCCATACAGCTTGTTAACAAGTGGAGATAGTCAGGATGGAATGGGAATGACCGCCCATCTCTTTATGGGAAAGTGGATTACTCCGGTTCATGGACTTCGGATAGGGGTGAATTTAGGTTATCTGCCGTCGAGTATCTACGATTCTAAAATAAAAAAGGGTGGCGGCAGCCTGGACTATCTGTTGAATATGTCCTCCCTGGCATACGGATACAATGCAAACCGTTGTTTTGAGTTAGTAGGGATTGCAGGTATAGAAGCCGGTTATTCTAAGGTGGGCGACAATAGCGATCGTTCCGAAAAGTATCCGGATTTGAAAGGCGGCGGTCAGCTTTATTACGGCGCTCATCTCGGTTTACAGGGAAATGTACGTCTTTCTTCTACATTGGATTTGTTTGTAGAGCCACGGATCGGATGGTATAATGACGGTTTTGCGTATACGGAAAGTTGGAGAAACTATAAAATGGCTGGTTCGGTTCTGGTAGGTCTGACCTATATGCCTGCTGCTCCGATGGGAACTAAGATTCATTTCGATGATTTCGATAAAAGTTCCTTCCTGAATCATATGTTTATCTCTTTATCTGGTGGTATCAGTACACTGAAAGTTCCGGGAATCAAGAATACGATTAAAGGATTAGGTCCCCAGTTCTCTGCCGGAATCGGTAAATGGTTCAGTCCTTCTTCCGGTCTGCGTTTGTCCGGGACGGTTGGACTTTCAGACACCCCTTCGGGCAGTGCAAGCGGCTACTTTAAACATGTCGATCTGCATGCGGACTATCTGTTGAATATCAATAATGTTCTTTGGGGATATGATGAAGACAGAATATTTAGTCTGATCGGTATTGCCGGAGTTAACCTGGCAGGTACGAAAGGAGTGGATAAAACCGCCAAGTATGCTCCGGGAATAGGAGTCGGTGTGCAAGGAAGTTTCCGTATCAACCGTTCTGTGGATTTATTTATAGAACCTCGCCTCAATGTGTATAATAAGAGATATGCAGGAGGTCGCGGAGTAGGTGGCAATACGGATCAGCTCGGAGAGTTGAATTTTGGTTTGACTTATCATACGATTGACCGTGCGGCACGTCCGAAGAACGGATTCTCAAGCAATCACATCGCAGACAATCTGTTTATGACTTCGGGAATCGGTGTGCAAATGTTCCTGAATAAGACGAATCTTGAAAACCTTGGTTCTTTAGGTCCGCAGGCTTCTGTCTCTATCGGTAAGTGGTTGAGCCCTTATTCCGGTTTGCGCCTGGTGGGTACGGGTGGATTCTTTACGAACTATGTAGTTCCGGGAAGTGTTAAAGCGGGCAAACTTAGACATGCCAGCGTCAGTGGTGGTCTTGATTACTTGTGGAACATAACGTCTACCATGAGTGGATATAATCCCGATCGTATCTTTGATTTAATAGGTTCGGTAGGTGTCAACCTTGCTTATACTTCCAAATCAGACCATAAGTTCCAACCGGGTATTAATGCAGGCATACAGGGATTATGGCATGTGAATGATTTTCTCGGTTTGTACATTGAACCGCAGATTCGCTTGTATGGAGATAAATTCATTGAAGGTAATCTGGGGTTTATGCAGAAAGACGTAATGGTAGGAGTCAATGCAGGTTTCCACTATCGCTTTGTTCCTTATTCAAAAGCAGCCAATCGTAGCGTGTTTGGTCAGGATGACAAGCGTTACTTCATCTCCGGTGCACTTGGATTGGGTAGCTTGCTCGTAGCCAACAAAGATTTGGTGAAGAATGCAGGTGTAGAAGCAAAAGGAAGCATAGGTAAATGGTACACTCCGTTATCTGCATGGCGGGTAAATGGAACAATTATGTACAAGGCCAAAACGTCGTCGAAGATGAATCTTCATTATGCCGGTTTGGGTATGGATTATATGATGAGTCTGGCCACATTGGCAAAAGGATACAGCCCCGATCATGTGATAGATGTTGTTCCTTTTGTGGGAGTTACGGCCGGACTGGTACGCCGTTATGGTAAGTTCCGAGCAGTGCCGGGACTGGATGCTGGTGTGCAGGTAAAACTGAAGGTGGCTTCTTCTTTGTATCTGTACGCCGAACCTAAAATCGGTATCCGTACCGATACATACGATGGCTCCGAACAGGGAAGACCTGACCGTGTAACTTCCATGGTAGGTGGATTATTATACAGATTCAAAATGCCTACTTTTCAGTAAGAAAGAACTTTAATTTCTAGGTAAATCTCCTTTATTGTTCGTAATAGTCAATAAAGGAGATTTTTACATTGGTTATTTCTTCTATATTTTCCGTTATCAGTTTGTTAACTTGGGTGGAATAGAAAGTGTAATGAATAATAATTTTTCCCTTTTTCGAACTATACAATTCAATGGAAATCTCTATTTTTGTTCCCGGTTAGCAAAATGGGTTAAGTTCTGATTTAATTCTATGTAAGTGATTAATAATCAGTATTAATTATAAATATGCTACTTCTGTTTCACATAATATAAAAAAACATCATGCAGTATGAACTATAATTTTGATGAAATAATAAACCGTAAAGGTACGGATTCCGTAAAATGGGATGCCGTGGAAGGTCGTTGGGGACGCAATGACCTGATTCCGATGTGGGTGGCCGATATGGATTTCCGTACGGCTCCTTTTGTGATAGATGCTTTGAAGAAACGTTTGGAACACGAAGTGCTCGGATATACTTTTGCCTGCAAGGAATGGGCGGAGTCTATCATTAACTGGCTGAAAGAACGCCACGGGTGGACGATTAGCGAAGATATGCTGACATTTACTCCCGGCATTGTGCGTGGATTGGCTTTTGCCATCCATTGTTTCACGGAGAAAGGAGATAAAGTAATGGTCATGCCTCCTGTTTATCATCCTTTCTTTCTGGTAACACAGAAGAATGAGCGCGAAGTCGTGTTCAGTCCGCTGATATTGAAAGATGGCCAGTATCATATAGACTTCAACCGTTTCCGCAAAGATGTGCAAGGATGTAAACTGTTGGTTTTGAGCAATCCTCATAACCCGGGCGGACGTGTATGGACGAAAGAGGAACTTTCTCAAATCGCTGATATCTGTTATGAAAGCGGCACATTGGTTATTTCTGACGAGATTCATGCCGATTTGACCTTACCTCCTTACAAGCATTCCACCTTTGCTTTGATTTCAGAAAAAGCACGGATGAATTCACTTGTCTTTATGTCTCCGAGTAAAGCATTCAATATGCCGGGGCTGGCAAGTTCTTATGCAATTATTGAGAATGACGAACTTCGTCACCGTTTTCAGACCTATATGGAAGCAAGCGAGTTCAGTGAAGGGCATTTGTTTGCTTATCTTAGTGTGGCTGCCGCTTACAGTCACGGAACAGAATGGCTGGACCAGGTCATTGCCTATATACAGGGAAACATTGATTACACCGAACACTATCTGAAAGAACAGGTTCCCACTATCAAGATGATCCGTCCGCAAGCTTCTTATCTAATCTTTCTTGATTGCCGCGAATTAGGATTGAACCGGGAAGAACTGAATCGTCTGTTTGTGGAAGATGCTCATCTGGCTCTGAATGAGGGCACTACCTTTGGCAAAGAAGGCGAAGGTTTTATGCGATTGAATATTGCTTGTCCGCGTGCTACATTAGAACAGGCCTTGAAACAGTTAACGCAGGCGGTTAATAATAGATAGGATTATAAAGTTATAATCCGGTTATGATATTTTCAAAGTATTCTCTCCGTTATGAGAGAATCTCATTGCGACAAGAATAAAATTTGTCGCAATGGATTGCAAAAAAAACGTCTTATGGGCAGGAAACTCTTGACAAAGCCTTTTTGATTTTGTATATTTGTAGATCCAACTATCAATGGATAAAGGAAAAATTTAAAAATAATGAAAAATAAAATAGTGCAATATTATAACAATATAATAGTAGTTTCTTGCAGTAGTTAAGCTGTGAGGGGGGGCGTATAAACTAAAGGCTGCGAATCTTTATAGGGTTTGTAGCCTTTTTTGTTGCAAAAAATCATATTTCTATCCTTGATTTCGGAATTTATAGTTTATAATAAACTTGGATACCGTTTATAATAAACTCTTCAATAGTTTATTAAAAACGAAGAGATTGTTTTAATGAGAAGAGTCTGCTTTTTTCTTTTTTGTTATGGAATGAGATGTCCTTTATGGGAGATTTATAATGAAAAGTAAATGATGCAGATATGAATGTAATAGATTTGCATCTTTTTAGTATATATTTTTATTGATTAAATTAACGATATTTGATGTTTGCTTAAAAAAGAAGTGTATATTTGCAAATTATAAATAATTGTAATCTGGATCGTTTCAAAATGACCAAGCAATGTCGATAAAACCTGATATAAACCTGACGGTAGATGAGGATATAGTGCTATGGCATTCTATCAGTAGAGGAGATAAGAAAGCCTTCGATGACTTTTTTATGAAGTACTATACCTTATTATATGGGTATGGCCGTTATTATGTGTCAGCAGAAGACGCCAAAGAAGTGTTACAGGAATTGATGATGTGGCTATGGGAAAACAGGACGACTTTTGTGCCGGATACTACTTCCTCTTCTTTACGACAATATCTGATTACTTCTGTCAAACGTAGGTGCTTTAATATACTTCGGAGACAAGAAAAGGAAATGCTTGAAGAATCATCGTGGTTTGAGCAAGAGCAGGATGCTTTTTATGAGTTTATAGATTTATCCGTTGTCAATGAACTGCAATCACTTATCCAAGAGGCTATTGACGAATTACCGCCTTCCTACCATCAGGCTTTCGCTATGCATCGCTTTCAAAACAAAACCCGTCAAGAGATAGCCGAAGCATTGCAAGTGTCCATTAAGACTGTTGATTACCGCATTCAGCAGTCTCTCAAAATTCTGCGGGAGAGATTGAAAGATTATCTTCCCATATTGGTTATTTACGGTTTTATGTTATAATCTCCCTCCCTTCTTTTTTTCATCTGCTAAGTTTTTTATCGAACAGCAATAAAAAAATCATTTTTTGTTTAGTACATCCTCCGGTTTCTGTGTATTGTATATGTAGGCGGGTAATAAAACGTTTACGATGTCAATTATGCAAGAACAGAAAATGATAGATGAATCTTTGCTACTCCGCTATTTTGAAAAAGAGGTCAGCGAAGAAGAGAAACAAAAAGTAGAGGAGTGGATACGCAGTTCCGAGGCCAATAGCCGTATGGCTAAGCAAGTGGCACAGATCTTTGTAGCTACACGTCTGCTTCATAACTCGAAAGAGGCATCCCCTCAGCAGGCGTTACAGAATTTCTGGAGACAAGTGGAACGGCGGAAACACAAACGCATTTGGCGATATATAGGAAAGGTTGCTGCCATATTAGCTCTCCCCGTTCTTATTCTGACTACTATTTATTGGTTTTCAGATAACAGTGATGGAAATGATGCCATTGTGTGGATGGAAGCTCGCGGAAATGACAGTGAAGTTTGTACTGTGCTTTTGCCGGACAGCAGTACGGTTTATTTAAATTCTCAAGCGAAACTAAAGTATCCCACTCACTTTGCTAAGGAACGCAGGGTGTATTTAGATGGAGAAGCCTACTTCGTGGTGCGTAAGCAAAATGGTAAACGTTTCATTGTTCATACTGTTTCAGAGGCTGAAGTTGAAGTGTTGGGAACAGAATTTAATGTCAAGACTAACAGGCAAGGAGCAAGTACGACACTGGTTAGCGGGGCGGTTAAGTTTATTAGCCGAACGGCTGATAAAAAAGAAAGAGCTGTGTTGATACAGCCGGGACAAAAGATTTCTTATGATGCTGAAACGGGGAAATCTAAAGTGGAGGAAGTTGATATAGAAAGAGAAATAGGATGGAAAGACGGAAAAATTGTTCTTGAAGATTGTCCGCTTCAAGAAGCGCTTGATATCTTATCTAAAAAATACCACGTGACATTCCGTATTATCAATGACGAATTGCAAAATAGTCGTTTCACCGGCACAATTAAAAATCAGGGGGTGGAACAGATTATAAAGAATCTTTCTATTTCTTGTCGGTTTAATTATCGTATTGTAAAGAATAATAGTCCGGGAAACGACGGAGCTAAAGCAACAATAGAATTATATTAATCATCTTAATTATTGACGTACTATGAAAGCACCAACTTGAAAAAAGAAACAAAAAAATATAGAAAAGCACTGCCATGCTTTTCTATATTGAAAAAACGAGATCGCTTGTCTGCCAACAAGCAACAATCATTTTTTACCAATCTTAAATCACATTTTAAAGTTATGTATTTATGTAATTACAACCAAAAAAATGTCCGAAAAAATACTTTTTTATGGGCAATTGGTAAAATCCCTTTGTTTATGAGGTTCTTTATTATGTTTATGTTCATGTCCATTGGGATTTCGTATGCTGAGACCGTTCATTCTCAAAATGCGGCTATGGAATTCCGTTTTCAGGATGTGACTATTGAAAAAGCACTCAAGGAAATCGAAAAAAAAACGGGGTACAATTTCTTTTATAATACGAAAGATTTTAACGTTAAGCGGAAGATTTCTTTTTCTGCTAAAGGAATGAATTTGTCCGAAGTTCTTAATGGAATATTTGCGAATTCTCAGGTGGATTATGTGATAAATGGCACAGATATCGTGTTGAAGCGGAGAGAAGAAGTAAGTAATGTAAGCAATGAGAAATACCAGATTAAGGGTTCTGTCCGGGATGGAAATGGAGAACCTGTTATCGGTGCGTCCGTAGTTTTGAAGGGACATACTGAGACCGGTGTCATCACTGATATTGATGGCAACTTCGTGTTGACAGTACCTGCTAAGAAAGTGACATTGAGTATCTCTTATATAGGATATGATCCGGTCAATGTGGAAGCTACGGTAGGCACGTTTGTTAAGGTAGTCATGAAGGAATCTTCACAAACGTTGAATGAAGTGGTCGTAGTAGGCTATGGTACGCAAAAGAAAGAATCAGTAGTTGGTTCGGTACAGATGGTGAAGCCTGACGAACTGAAAGTTCCCAGTTCCCAGTTGTCTACAGGTTTTGCCGGACGTTTGGCTGGTGTGGTTGCCGTACAGCGTTCCGGTGAACCGGGGGCTGATGGGGCCGACTTTTGGATTCGCGGTATTTCTACTTTCAATGGCACAAGGAGTCCATTGATTATCATTGATGGTGTGCAAGCTTCGAGCGGTGACTTGAATGCTATCGATCCGGAAGTTATTGAGAGTTTCTCCGTGTTGAAAGATGCAACGGCTACAGCGCTTTATGGTTCACGTGGTGCAAACGGTGTGATGATTGTCAAAACCAAATCGGGACGTGAAAGTGACAAAGCTATCGTTAATATTCGTTTAGAAAACGCGTATTCCACCCATACCAAAACGCCGAAGTTTGTTGATGGTGTGCGTTATATGGAGATGTACAATGAAGCCGTGTTGACACGTGGTACAGGTGAGGTGCTTTATTCCGACAATAAGATTGCCGGTACAAGGGCAGGATTGGATCCGCTTATTTATCCTAACGTGAATTGGTATGATGAATTGTTCCGTAGCGGGGCTATGAATCAAAATATCAATGTTACTATTCGCGGTGGTTCCAAAAAATTAGATTATTTTAGCAGTGTGTCTGTCAACCATGATAGTGGTGTGTTGCGTAATACCGATGATTTTAGTTATAAAAATAACCTCAACATCATGCGATATGTGTTCCAAAATAACTTCAATCTGAATTTATCTAAATCAAGTAAACTGTCGTTGAACTTGAATGTGCAACTGAGGGACTATTCTGGTCCTACCTCTAATACGAGTGATCTGTTTGGTATGGTTATGGAATCCAATCCGGTTGATTTTCCGGTACGTTTCCCGGATGACCCAAATGTGGATTACATTCGTTGGGGTGGAAAATCCGGTGGTAAATATAATAGTGGCTTCCGTAATCCATACGCTGAAATGGCAAGAGGATATCAGTCACAATTTGAAAGTACAGTTATGGCCAACCTGAAATTTGAGCAAAAACTTGATTTCATTACCGAAGGCCTTTCTGCAGAAGCTTTGTTCTCGTTCAAAAACTGGAGTAGTACTAACACCGATCGTTCGGCCGGTTACAATCAGTTTCAGGTAATAAACTATAATACTGACAATTTATCGGACTACACGTTGAATCGAATTGGTTCTGAACAAAGTACTGTATTGCAGACCTCGAATAAATCGAGTGGTGACCGTCGACTCTATATTCAGGCAATGATTAATTATAATCGTACGTTCAATACGGTGCACAATGTATCCGGAATGTTCCTCTACAATCAAGACCAATACAACGGTAACGCTCCTGAGGATCTCATTGAGTCGCTTCCGCAACGCAAGCAAGGATTTGCCGGTCGCGTCACTTATGCTTATGATTACCGCTATATGGCTGAATTGAACTTCGGATACAATGGTAGCGAGAACTTTGCTAAAGGAAACCGTTTTGGTTTCTTCCCTTCCGTGGCAATAGGATACAATATCAGTCGTGAAAAGTTCTTTGAAAAGTTCTCTGATGTGGTGAGTAATTTGAAACTGCGTGCATCTTGGGGACTTGTAGGTAATGACCAAATTGGAGGTGAACGTTACATTTATCTTTCAAACATAGAGTTGGAAAACGGTGATTTGGGATATACAACAGGCCGAGATCAAAACATTTCAAAAAATGGTCCGAAATATATCCGTTATGCCAACAATGATATTACATGGGAAGTAGGTAGCAAATGGAACTTTGGTATCGACTTGGGTATCAAGAATGAACTGAACATAACGTTCGATATCTTCAAGGAAATACGTAATGATATCTTTATGGAGCGTCAACAGATTCCGGACTACTGGGGTACGAATGGAAAGGATAAATGGATGAACCTTGCGACAAAAATGTATGGTAATCTTGGTAAAGTGGAAAATAAGGGACTTGATTTCTCTATCGACTATGTGAAGAGGTTCAATAACGATTTCGATATGTCATTCAAGGGAACATTTACGTATGCCCATAACAAAGTGCTTGAATATGACGAGCCGGATTTCCAGAAATATCCCAATATCTCACGTGTGGGACATTCTGTTGACCAACAGCTTTTGTACATTGCCGAACGTCTCTTTATCGATGATTCCGAGGTGCAACGTAATCCGAAACAAAACCTTGGAGGCTGGGTGAGCGGAGGTGATATCAAATACAAGAACTTGCCGGACGTAAACGGTAATTATGATAATGTTATCGATTCAAACGACCGTCAATATACAGGTATGCCGACAACTCCTGAAATAGTATATGGTTTCGGTCCTTCATTCCGTTACAAGAAGTTTGATTTCTCTTTCTTCTTTCAAGGTGCAGCTCGTGTGTCTATTATGATGAATGGTATCCATCCTTTTGGTGCTGAAGGTATACGTAATGTATTGCAGTTCATAGCTGATGACTATTGGAGTGAAACTAACCAAAATATCTATGCTGAATATCCGCGTCTCAGTAAACGTGACAATGAAAACAATACAAAAGCATCTACATACTGGCAACGTAACGGTGCATTCCTTAAGTTGAAAAACTTAGAGGTCGGATTCAACCATAAGTTTTTCCGTGTTTATCTGAGAGGATCTAACTTGTTGACATTCTCTCCATTCAAATATTGGGATCCTGAAATGGGAAGCGGTAGTGGATTGTCTTATCCGACTCAACGAGTGTTTAATGTGGGTGTTCAATTTTCAATCAATAAATAAACCGGATTTATGAAAAACAAACTATACCAAGCTCTATTGCTTATTTTTCTGGTAGCAGGGATAAGTTCTTGCGACTATTTGGACATCGTTCCTGATGAACGTCCGACTGAGGAAGCTGCATTTAAAGATAAAAATGCAGCTGAACGCTATTTGTATTCTTGTTATGCTTTTATGCCCAAAGAACGCAGGGGGTGCTATTTATATCAAGGAGGTGATTGTCTTACCGATTATGACCGGAAATTTCTTGAGGGAACCCATACCGCGGCCAATATAGGTGAGTTCGCGTATTGGAGTCGTATGTATGCCGGTATACGTCGTTGTTATACGCTGATAAACAATGTCGATGCTGTACCACGTATGGAAGAAGAACTGAAAATCATATATAAGGCAGAAGCTAATTTTTTGATTGCGTATTATCACTTCATGTTACTACGTGCATATGGTCCGATTATCATTATGGATCACGAGGTTAGTGTAAGTAGCACGGAGAAACTGAAGCGAAGTCCGTTTGACGTATGCGTAAAATGGATTGCCGACAAGTATGACGAAGCTTGCAACAACGGATTGCTTGCCGTTCAATCATCATCCTACTATGGCAGAGCTACACAACTGGCTGCCAAAGCACTGAAAGCAAGGCTTTATTTGTATGCGGCGTCTCCTCTTTTCAATGGCAATAGTTTTTATGCCAACTCATCTCTTTACGATCCGGAGACAAATGAGCCATTGATGCCGTTGGATTATAATCCATCTAAATGGAATACTGCGCTTACGGCTTGTCAAGAAGCGTTGACGCTGGCGGATGAACAGAAATACACCCAGTTTCAGATTGCTAATGAAAGCGAAATTCCTGAAGAATGTTGGCCCAAGGATTTAATCCAATATGCTTTGAAGATGCAAATTATGGATAAGAAAAATATGGAAGTCATTTGGGCGGATACCCGTACGGAAGGTGTTTATGACCCACAAAACCAATCCGCTCCGCGTGATCCGGTGAATGGAGGTAATAGCTGGAATGGAGTAGGTCCTACATTGGATTTTGTGAAAGTATTCTATACAGAAAACGGACTCCCGATTGACGAAGATCCGAAATACTACACTCCTGATGATTATTTTAAGATAGGACAGTATGAAGGACGTACCACGTGTAACCTCAACTTGAAACGTGAACCTCGTTTCTATTCATGGGTTTCATTCCATAACGGATATTTTGAAATGCAGCGTGAAGGATATAATGAAGGTAGAATTGTTACTATGTTCCGTAAATCAGACAATCATGGAAAACAAAACCGTTCTACGGACTTTTCATTGAGTGGATATTTAGTAAAGAAATGGTGCACGCCTACTTATGATACCCGCAACGGGTTCCAGAATTATCCGTGGCCTGTTATTCGCTTGGGTGAACTGTATTTGAATCTTGCAGAAGCTGCAGCAGAAGCAGGTGAATTAAACATTGCCAAGACAGCACTGAACAAGATAAGGGAACATGCCGGCATACCGACTGTGGAAGAATCATGGGAAGGAATTGCTACGTTGACAAAAGATAAGCTAATTGAAATAATTCGTCAAGAACGTATCATCGAGTTGAGTTTCGAAGGACACTACCGTTGGGACATGGCAAGGTGGAAAGAATTGGAGCATGTCTTAGGCCACAATCCGTCTGCTCTTAATACAGATGGTGTGTCGGATGAGGATTTCTTCCGTCCAGTGGTAGTAGATCGTGCTTGGAAGTTCACTTCACCGACTCATTACCTGCTTCCGATTGCAGATTCGGAATTGAATAAGAATACGTTGATTGTGCAAAATCCGGGTTATTAATCATTAAAATAGCAATTACGATGAAAAAGAAATATTTTTTCATGGCATGTTTAGCCGCCATATTTATGGTATCTGCTTGTAACGACGATGATGACAAGGCAGCTGTCTTACCGTCGGCTATTAGCAATCTGACAGCAACGCCTCTTGAAGGAGGAGTGCTGCTGGAATGGGAAGTTCCCGTCGATTCCAACCTGTTCTATGTACAGATAGACTATACTCATCCTGTCACAGGCAAACGTGTGAATAAGAATGCCAGTGTCTTTTGCGATACTATGCTTATTGAGGGTATGTTGGCAAAAGATGGTGAATACACATTCCATGCCACACCTGTCAGCTCAACCCAAGATGTGGGTGAGAAGTTGGAAGTAAGAGCTTCCGCACTTCCTGTCCAGCCGGTGGTGAAGGAAATCACTGATAAAATTTTATTAAGTAAAGACAACTTGTTTTGTAATAAACCTGATCCGGATGAAGGAAAGTATATAGAGTATTTGGTGGATGGTAATTACACTAACTTTTTTCATACTGATTGGCATGATGCGGGTACTGTTCCGCACTATATAGATATCACTCTTCCATCTCCTGTAGAGCAGTTTAAGATACAAACTTACTATCGTAATGGAAAGTATGGTCAATGTCCTGTAGAGATTACCGTATTAGGGAGTAATGACGGTGAACAGTGGAACAAGATTGCAGAAATAGAAGATGATGGCAAAGGTGGTGCTTCTTATACCACACCTACGTTGGGGACAGAAGGACAGCCTTATTTATACATCCGTTATCGTGCAGACGAGACTTCCGGCAATGCTGTGTACTTTGCGTTAGCTGAGTTGGAATTCTATACTGTCAGAACTGAGATTTACGATCCGGAAGGTATTTACCGACCTGAAGACAAGGAATAACTGAAATATAAGAATGGCTGAATTATTGCTTATTATTTATGGAAAGGAGGGGGCATGTCTCCCTCCCTTTCGTCTAAACAATAGAACTTCATGAACAAATTGATAACATCGATCCTCGTATGTTGTTTTGCTTTTAATTTATATGCCGAACAACTTCCCGCTAAACAATTCTCACATCCGGAACGTATTCGTTACGATCAGCATTGCTTCACGATAGAAGGGCAGGATATTTTTATTTTGAGTGCCGCTTTTCATTATTTTCGTGTTCCTCAGGAGTTGTGGCGAGATCGCTTCCATAAAATAAAAGAGGCTGGATTTAACACTGTGGAGACTTATGTGCCGTGGAATTGGCATGAGCGGAATATGCCTCGAAGTATAAATGATTTCTCGCAATGTAACTTTGACGATCTGAAAATTTGGTTGAAAATGGCGCATGAAGAATTTGGACTATACACTATTGTGCGTCCTGGTCCTTTTATTTGTGCGGAATGGGCAGGTGGAGCCTATCCGCGTTGGCTGGCAAAATTCTGTCCTGAAAAATATGAAAGTAGTTTTTGGTTACGTAGTGATCATCCGGAACATCTGAAATGGGCAAAACATTGGTACAATGCAGTGTCTCCTGTTTTTGCCAGTGAACAATTGACGAAAAAGAAACCTGGCGAAAAAGGTATTATTATGGTCCAACTGGAAAATGAATATATTTATTTTGGGATGGAAAGTGATAAAAAGAAAGAAGTTTTGAAAGTTTTAGCGAATGCTTGTACAGACAATGGTATTGATGTTCCATTATTTACTTGTGTTACTCCTGAGGTCAGAGGATCCAAGGAACAAGTTATCAGTCAATTATTTGATATGGATAATCAGTATGTTTGGTGGAACATGCACGAGGCAAAAAGCCGTATCGAAGATTTAAAGAAAGTTCAGCCTAATGCCCCTGCATTTGTTTGCGAGTTGCAAGGTGGGTGGTTCTCAACAGTCGGAGGCGGATTAAGCGAAGATAATTATTTGGACGGTCGGCATGCACGAGGCATGGCATTAATGGCTATGGCTGGAGGAGCAACAGGTTTGAATTATTATATGTTCTTTGGAGGAACTCATTTTGCTGGTTGGGGAGCGCGACGGATGACAACAAGTTATGATTATGGAGCTCCTTTAAAAGAAAGCGGTGGAGTTGGAGAAAAGTATGCAGCTGTAAAAGGAATCGGTGAATTAGTTGCGCAGTTCGGTAAACAATTAGCAAAGAGTGAAGCCGTCGAAGTGGTAGAAACACAAGTTCATTCGGATAAGTTAGCTCTTGGAGTGCGGAAAGCACTTGATGGTACTTGGTTCCTTTTCTTCTTGAATAAAGATAAAAAAGAAGCATTTCAAGAGAATGTGACAATTAAATTGACAGATGGAACTTCTTTTAATGTATATTGTTCTTTAGCCCCGTTGGATAGTAAAATGTTGGTTCTGTCTCACCCTGACGATCAGGGAGAGTGGTATCCTAAAGAGCAAACATTGCCTACTCGCCCGACTAGTCTTCCAAACCCAATAAGGATTGCGGAAGCACAAAAATGTAACGAACCATTTACTGGTGATTGGAGAAAATTGGGTAAAGGGGTTTCGTTGCCGGAAATAGGAGTAAACGATTGTCGGTATTCTATGTACCGTAGTAGCGTTAATTTATCTAATGCAGACGTTTTTAAATACGGTTCCTTTATCTGTGATATGTTTACAGCAGACCCTATTTATTTGCAAGTAAACGGAAAAATCGCTCAACGGGCCTCTATTGATGAACTGGATAATACTTTTAACTTATAAGGATTACTGCATCCAGGTAAGAATGAGTTGATTGCAATTTACGAAAATCGTGGTCATGCACATGGTTATCGCCCAATGGAAGAGTTAAGTGGTATAAGGAATGCTGGTTTAGGAAAGAAGCAATCGACTATATTGCCAATAGAGAATTGGGAAGTGAAGAAAATTTCAGAAGGGTATGCGGTTATGAAGCAGGAACTGAAAAGTAAAGAAGGTTGGGAGCAGATCATGCTGGATCAGGCTACGATTGCCAATCTGGCTACCTTGCAGATCGCTGGATTGGAGAAACCGAAATGGCCTGCCGCATGGATACTACAAGGTAAACAAGGGAATGCCATTTACCGTACTAATTTGGAATTTACTTCGGAAATGATAACTGAGGGCAAAACGATGATTGAATTTGGATGTGTAGACGATGCGGGTACTCTTTGGGTAAACGGTAAAGAAGTGGCCAACCATGATGCCTGGGATAAGCCATTTGTGGTAAACATAGCTCCCTATGTGCATCCGGGCAAAAATGAGTTGGCTATAGTGGTACGCAACAACAGCGGTGCGGGAGGATTATTGAAAAGCGTACGTTTGTTCAACGAATTGAAAATATTAAGACCTTTGCAATGGGAAGTTTCCCGTGATTTAGGAGGAGTTGTGAACGGTTTTACAGAAGGAAAAACGAACGGTGCGAATTGGGAGACTGTCTCTTTGAAAATAGATGGAGCATTACCACGAAAAGGGAATAATATTCAGCCTAAAGGAGAGCGGGACGGATTATTAACTTGGTATCGTGTGACGTTTGAATTGCCTGTGCGAGACAAAAGAATATGGATTCCTTGGCGAGTAATTATCAACGCTTCGGGTAGTGGGTATATGTGGGTTAATGGACAGAATATCGGTCGGTATTGGGAAGAAGGACCTCAACGTGAATTTTTTCTACCCGAGTGTTGGCTGAATTTTGGAGGAACGAATACGCTTGTTATTGGACTTCGCCAGTCGGAAAGTTGTGGCGCTGTACTGAATGGAGTGGAAATAGCACCTTATTATGAGGATGCTGAAATAAGAGAAAATTGTACACTTAATGAAATAAAAAAATAATTCTATAAAAACATTCTTCAATGAAATATTTTATTAATTTGTTGGTGATTTTTTTGTCAGGCTGTAGTTTACATACTATATACCCATCTCCGGAGGATGAACTATCAGGGCGTTGGGTTGCATGGTCTGAAAGTCCTGCAGAAAAATGGGAAGATGCTTTTGTGACTGGAAATGGAAGACATGGAACAATGGTAATGGGACAACCTCGTAACGAACGTATAATTTGCGTACATGAAGAATTATTCATCCGGGGTTGGGATCATAATAAGGAAACGGTACCGTTGACGGCAGCACTGTTACCTGAAGTACGTAGATTGATTGATGAAGGTAAAACCGATCAGGCATCATGCCTTATAGCGGGCGAAGCTGATCGCCAATTAAGAGAAATGGGAGCAAAACAACGATGGCCTTTGATTCCTCATCCGGCTTTTGACTTACGTATACAGTATCAGGATACCACTACTTTTATAAAAGGAAAATACCGTCGTCAACTTGATTTGGAGACTGGAGTAACTACAGTTTTGAGAGATGGAAAAGAAGGAGTTACGGAATCTGTTTTTTCATCTAGAGAGCATAATGTAAACGTAATCCGCCTAAAAGCCGGAGAACTGGCTAAAGTCAGCGTTATGTTAGGTTTGGAAGAAACTCCCGGACGGCATGGAACATATGCTGGACATAATTTGGATAGTGCTTTTTTGTCAGTAGAATCAGGTGCATCACCTGGCTGGTTGACTTATCGTGCAGCTTATTCAAAAGATCCCGGAGGCTATGAAGGTCTAGCGAGAGTAACTTTGAAGGGGGGCAAAATGACATGTGAAGGTCAGTGTCTTAAAATAGAAAATGCAGACGAAGTTTTGATAGTGGTTCGTATAACTCCATTATCCGACCAAAAAGCAACAAAAGAAACCGTAGCCCGTAACGAACTGTCTAATTTGTCAGTTGATTATAATAAATTGTTGTTGCCTCATGAAAAAAACATGGGACAATGTTCCGCCGTATGCAATTTGATTTAGGGTGTACTTCAGAATGGAAAGAAATACCAACGGAGCAAATGCTCGCAACTGTTGCGGAACAAGGGGTTACTCCCTTGTTCTTGGAACAGATACAAGCTATGGGACGCTATTTGTTAATCTCGTCTTGTGGCAAGTATCCTCCGCCTTTACAGGGCATTTGGGGAGGTAGTTGGACACCTGACTGGATTGGAGGCTTTGTTTGGGATTCTAATATTAATCTAGCCATATCGGCAGCTTCGATGAGTAATTTACCTGAGTGTGCAGAATCTTATTGTCAGTATGTCGAAAATTTATTGCCGGGTTGGCGTTTGAATGCAAAGAACTATTTAGGTTGCAGAGGATTCATTGTAGCTCATTATAATGATCCGGAAAATGGCTATTTAACTCATTTTGGCGATTCTTTTCCGTGGATGTGTTGGCCTGGGGGAGCCGGCTGGAATATACGTCCATTTTATGAATATGCTATGTTAATGGGAGATAATCTAACTTTGGAAAAGAGGGTATTGCCCCTGTATCGTGAAATGGCTGATTTTTATGAAGACTATCTGGTTATGGGAAGTGATAGTCTGTTCCATATTAGTCCGAGTGTGTCACCGGAGAATGCGCCAAATGGAACAAATACTTGGTTTAGTAAAGATGCAACAATGGATGTAGCAATAGCACGAGAGGTTTTCGAATTATTGTTAGATATGGGAAAACAATTTAATTTACCAAAAGAAGAAAGATCTAAATGGCAATATTATTTGGAACGATTACCGGAATATCGTATAAATAGTGACGGTGCTTTGGCTGAATGGATAGATACAGATTATCCAGATGTGTATGAACATAGATGTCAATCCCATTTATATCCGACTTTTCCTGGTATACAAATAGGAAAATTTAGAGGGGGTAAACAGTTGTTGCAATCTGCTAAAGTGGCATTAGATAAACGTTTTGCATTTGATACAAGTTCGGCTCACGGATTGATACATATTGCCCTTCAAGCTATCCGTATAGGAGATAATGAAAAAGCATGGAAAAATATAGATCGTTTCGCGCGTCGCCATTATGTATATAATGGGTTAGTAACGTCACATGATCCGAATCACTCGATCTTTAATTTGGATGCAATATTAAGTTTTCCACGATTATTAATGGAAATGCTAGTGTATACAGAACCGGGAAGAATAGAACTTTTACCGGCTTGGCCCAAAGAATATGCTAACGGACGAATAAAGGGGGTTCGTGTGTTTGGTGGGCATACATTGGACATCACTTGGAAAGGTGGTGCTTTGACTGAGGCCGTTCTCTATGCCGCTCAAGATGGTTTATATGAAGTGGTTTACCGAGATAAAGTTAGACAGCTTCATCTTAAAAAGGGAGAAACATATCATTTGTCAGAGAATTGGTTTGAAACTCTTTAGTAGATATGATGAAAATAAAAAAAGTAAAAAAAGAATTTGGAACATGAGAATAATAGTTTTTTTAATAGGTTGTCTTTGTGGAATGAGTCTCTTTTCGTTGAGGGCACAACAAGTTTGGAATCCGGATAATCAGAATGGAACATTTACGAACCCTATCATGTGGGGAGACTGGCCCGATCCGGATCTGATCCGGGTTGATGATAAGTTTTATCTCGTGTCTACCAGTATGCACTATGTGCCGGGATGCCCTATTGCTGTATCGGAAGATTTGGTAAACTGGGAAATGGCAGGATATGCTTTGGATCGTTATGATGAGGATCCGAAATATGATATGCAGGGTGGCAATCTTTATCTGAATGGGGCGTGGGCAACTACGATACGGCATCATAACGGAAAATTTTACGTTGGTTTCTGTACACCCTATGGTTGGGGACGGGAAACCGGGCATTTCTCTATTTGTATAGCCGATGATGTGAAAGGACCTTGGGAACGTACTATATTTCCTGAATATTTATATGATCCGGGGTTATTCTTTGATGAAGATGGAAAGGTTTACGTAGTTCACGGGCAAGGTACACTATACTTGACAGAGTTGAACTCGGACGTGAAATCCGTTAAAGGGAAACCTGTGAAGATATGGCAGGGTGGTTTTAAAAATGCACATGAGTTAGGAGGCGGTTTCGGTATGGAAGGATCTCATATGTACCGCATCAATGGAAAATATTATATTACTTGTCCTGCCGGGGGAACGGGAGGATGGCAAATCTGCTTGCGTTCGGATAATATCTATGGTCCCTATGAACACAAACTCATAATGAACGATTGGAGTTCATATCCCGAAAACGGACTTCATCAGGGTGGGATGGTACAGTTGAAAAATGGAGACTGGTGGTTTATGATTATGCAGGACAGAGGACCGATAGGACGTGTTCCGTGTCTTGTGCCCGTGAAATGGATAGACGGTTGGCCTATGCTGGGTGATGAAGGAAAAGATCTTATCACTTATCCTAAACCTGCTACCGGGAAAAAATCGAAGATAAAGAGTCCGGCTACTACCGATGAGTTCAATGCTTCTCAATTAGGTCTGCAATGGCAATGGAATCATAATCCGGATAATAGCAGATGGAGTTTGAAGGAACGTAAGGGATATATGCGTCTGTATGCTTCCCAAGCTTCTACATTGAAAGATGCTCGTAATACATTGACACAACGTGTTCAGGGACCGAGTTGCGAGGGTTCGGTAGAAATGGAAGTGACCGGACTTAAAGATGGCAATATTGCCGGATTCGGAATCTTCGAGTTTCCTTATGCCTATGTTGCGATACGACAAGAATCCGGTAGACGCAAAATTGTGATGTGTAATGACGGTAAGGATATCGAAACCGTAGAGCATTTCAATGGAGATAAACTGTGGATACGCGTACGTGCTACAGACAAAGAATTTAAGGCTTTGTTCTATTACAGTCTGGATGGTGTGAATTATAAACGTATTGGTAATGAATTGCAGATGGGATTGGGATTGCCGTGGACAGCCAATCGTTTTGCATTGTTCAACTTTAATACTACGCCGCAAGGAAATAACGGATATGCCGACTTTAATTGGTTTAGATTTACGAATAAGTAATGTATTTATACCATTCAATCTTCTTAAAACACATGCAATGACATGAAACGAATATCACTTTTTACTTTTTTCATCTTCTTAGGTATAGCCGGTTGTATGGCTCAAGTATCCGGTGAGAAGATCGAGAAAGTTTACGTTGCATTCAAAACTCACCTTGATGTGGGATTTACTGATCTTAGTTCCGTTGTGACCGAAAGGTATGTGCATGATTTTATTCCGAAAGCCATAGAAGTTAGTGAACGCTTGCGCGCTGACGGCTCTGGTGATCGGTATGTATGGACAACCGGCTCATGGCTTATTTGGAAATATCTTCGCACGGCATCTCCTGAGGCTGTGAAGCAGTTGGAGGAGGCCATTGGTCGTGGCGATATCGTATGGAATTCCGTTCCCTATACTGTGGAATCGGAGACAATGACGCGTGAACTGTTTGAAACCTGCTTGTTGCTTTCCAAACGTTTGGATAAGAAATACAACAAGCAGACTATTGCTGCAAAGATGACTGATGTGCCGGGACACACTCGTAGTATCATCGATCCGATGTATGACGCAGGCATTCGTCTTTTGCATGTGGGAATTAATTCAGCTTGTCCGTTACCTTCGGTGCCTACTTTCTGTCGGTGGCGCAGTCCTTCTGGCAATGACTTGTTGCTGGTTTATCAGAAAGATTATGGAGAAGATGAAGTATTGCCGGATGGAAAGACAGTTGTCAGTATTAATTTTACGGGCGACAACCACGGACCGCATAGCTATGAACGTGTGAAAAAGATTTATGCCGATTTGCGTAAGCGTTATCCTCAAGCTCAGCTTGTAGGTGCATCGTTCAATGATGTCGCCCGGGAACTGTTGCTGATAAAGAAGGATTTGCCGGTTGTTACTTCTGAGATTGGTGATACGTGGATATTTGGTTATGGTGGAGCACCGATACGTATGGCTAAATTCCGTGCTGTTTCGCGGTTGTATTCTCAATGGTTGAATGAAGGGAAAATCAAAAAAGATAGTGACGTTGCTTTGGACTTTGCAGCCGAATTAGGTCTGATAGCAGAACATACGCAAGGTGTGGATGTGAAAACACATCTTCGTCAATGGGACAAATATGATATGGATAAGTTTCTCAAAGGTCGTTCCGAAGGAGTATTCAGTATGGCTGAGGCTTCATGGAAAGAGATTGATAATTATATCGACAGTGCTATCGCTTTCCTTCCAGCTTCCTTGCAAAAAGAGGCACGTGAAGTAGTCGCAGAAGTGGATAAGGTTAAACTGGAGGATAACTCAAAGATGAAACCAATGGCACGGAAGCGTTGGGAACAACCGATAGCCGGTGGAATGACGTTGGCGGGATTGTCTTATCAAATGTTTGATGGGGATGATTATGATGATTTTCAAAATAGATATCTTCGTGCACGGTATGGTTGGGCATTGGATGACTTAGGTAAACGAGGTTTGAAAGAATCACATGCAGTGAGTGTAACGCTTTATGCACAGACAATGGCGCAATCGGTACGTAAAGAGAAAAAGGGGACACGTATTATCACTGAACTGAGGTTTCCTGAAAATGAGAAAGTGGACAAACGCGTATATCCCGAACGAATACAGGTAAACTGTTTTACGACAAAGAATGGAAAAAGGTCGGAAGTGGCATTGACCATTTATGGTAAACCGGCAGTACGTTTGCCCGAGTCTTATTGGTTGTCGTTCACGGTGCCCGGTATTGAATCGGTGATAGCCGAGAAGATGGGTGAACGGGTGAATCTGATGGATGTGGTGGAAAAAGGTAACCGGCAAATGCATGGGATAGACCGTTATGTCGATTTGATAACCTCTGGGGAAACGATACGTATCAGCAGTAAGGAAGCTTTCTTGCTCAACGTAGGAGAAGCTCAGGGGTTGAATTATTCAACCAACTATCCTGATAAACGTAAAGGGGTGCATTTTAATCTGAACAACAATTTGTGGGGAACGAATTTCTCCATGTGGAATGAAGGCTCGCTGACTTATCATTTTGTGATTGAGACATTGAGTCGCAAATAAAGGAAAGTACTTGAATAACCTTATTTTATAACTAAAATGATTTTAAACCATGAAAAAATATAGTATTATTATTTTGATATTATGTAGCTGGGCGATGAGTCTGTTTGCTATATCTTGTTCCGATCAGGAAAGCAAACCGCAACCTTTTTTGGAAATAAAGAAGGACACTGTGGTGTTTGCACAAGAGGCTGCAAATACTTCTATTGTAGTGAATACAAACATCGCTTGGCAAGCCAATGTGCCTTCATCCGGGAATTGGTGTACGGTTCAAGGAGCAGATGATTTGTTGTCTATTTCGGTAGAAAAGAATACGGGAAGAGACTTGCGTGAAACAGACATCGTTGTTAAAGGAGAAGGCCTTGAACAAAAAGTGCACGTGAAACAATTGGGAGAGCAACCGGATATTTTGTTGGAGAATGAGCGTCTCAACTTGAACTATACAGATACGGTAGTTACCGTCAAGGTGGTAAGTAACGTAGAATATGAAGTGGAAATTCCGCAAAACGCTGATTGGATTAAGGAAATGAAGCAACAAGTACAGGTACGGGCTATGGCGGAATCGGAACGTACTTTCAGCATTGAAAGAAATGAAGATGATACGGTGCGCTATATCTCTGTCGTATTCCGTTCTGTGGATCAGAAGGTCGAACGCTCATTGATGTTTCGTCAAAGGCAGCGCGACAAAGAATACAAGCCCGGTGATCCGTCTGAACTCGGTGATATATTCTTGCCTATCGCCAGTGGAAAGGCAAGTGAATTTAATTCGGATGATGAGAGTATTGAAAAGTCATTTGACGGGACTGCGTCCACTTGGTATCACTCACGGTGGTACGGTACAGTTTTGCCTGTGAAACTTGAGTACACTTTTGAAGCTCCTCAAGACGTGGATTATTTTGTATATAAACCTCGAGGTTCAGGCGATAATGGTAATTGGAAGAAGTTCGACTTATATGTTTCCACAGCGCAGAAAGAAAATTATGAAAAGATAGCATCGTATGATTTTGCTGGTAGTTCTTCTTCGTCGAAGATAAGCTTCGCTGAACCGCTGAAGGGGGTAAAGTCCTTCCGATTTGAGGTGAATGAAGCTGTCGGTGGAGTGGTGAGTTGTGGTGAAATGGAATTTTATAGGAATGCTGCTCCTGTAGCAGGACTTACGGAAGTATTTGCCGACGAACTCTGTTCCGAACTTCGTGCAGATGTGGATCAACGCAAGATAGATGGATTGGAGAATAACTTTTTCAGAATGATAGCGCAAAGTTTGTATGACAAAACCTATGATTTGGAGTACCGTGTGCAAACTTATGAACCTTATCGTGAAATTAACGATTTGGCGGCAGAACTGAAAATTAGTGGGTATAATCCGTTTGAGAACCCCACAGGTATTTATTTTAAGGATGGCGAGGAGGCTATCGTAATTTTAGGCAATACCAATGGAGAACAAGTAAATTTGAAAGTGTACGATTTCGATGCAATAAGACAAGGACAACGTACACCGGATCCGACTTCATATCCTTTAAGTGAGGGTATTAACAAGTTGAGGATTGCACATGGAGGATTGAGTTATATTGAGTATTATACTCCGAATTGGAAAACTGCACCAGCTCTTAAATTGCATATCGCTTCCGGTAAAGTGAACGGATATTACGACAAACATCGGGATGTATCGGCCGACTGGCGTGAAATTTTGAATAAAGCTACTTATGGTTGCATAGATATCAAAGGTGATCGTGTTAATCTGGTGTTTGGGGTGAATAGTATAAAGACTTATTGTGACAATTTGGGGAAATTGATACAGAATTATGACGATATAGTGGAATTGGAACATGAAATCATGGGATTAGATAAATGGGGACATCGGCCTAAAAACCATATGTTTGCTCGTGTAACCAAAGACGGATTGTTTGCTGATGGTTGGGGAGCCGGATGGTATGAAGGTTGTATGAACGAATTGGCCAGTACCACCAAATCTTTGCGTGAAGGAGTTTGGGCCATTGCGCATGAATTCGGACATGTCAATCAAATCAGACCGGGATTGAAATGGGTATCAACCACTGAAGTGACTAATAATGTATATTCTGTATGTGCACGATATAAATTCTATCGGGAGAATATGCCGTTGGAACATGAAAGGTGTAACGATGGAAATGATAACAATGTCCGGGGAGGACGTTTTAATTCATATCTCAATTATGGCATCATTAAAGGGGAACAGTGGCTCTGTCAAAAGGGACAGGATAATATGGATCCTTCTAAGTATCCTTACGGAGGCGATCACTTTGTGAAACTCTGTCCGCTATGGCAGTTGCTGCTCTATTATCGTGAGATTGTGGGAGGAGAAAAACGCGATTGGTACGGTGATGTGGCTGAGATTGTACGCAATACGGATGAATCACAATTGACTAACGGGCAACTCCAGCTCAATTTCATGCGCAATACTATGGATGTTGTGAAAGAGGATTTGACCGACTTCTTTATCAAGGCAGGTATGCTGAAACCTATTGATAAGGAATTGGACGACTATGCACGTGGACAAATGACTATTACCCAAACAGATTGCGATGAGTTGGTGAAGTATGCTTCCAAGTATTCTAAACCGGCTACTCCTGTACTTTATTATTTATCAGCCAATAGTCAGAAGGCATTTAAGGACAAATTAGCAGTAGAAGGAACTTATAATGAAGGTGTCAAGGTAAGAAATAATGGTTGGATTGTCATCGATCACGATGTGTGGAAAAATGCTGTAGTCTTTGAAACCTATCAGGGAGATGAATTGAAATATGCTGCCATTGTGGGAACTGATTCTCCTGACCTGAGTGAAACAAAGGTTTGCTATCCCGAAGGTTCCACACGCATTGAAGCTGTTTCTTGGGATGGAAAGAGAAAATTAGTCTATGGAGAAAAATAATATTGAATTCAACGAGATATAAAATAGGACGATGAATCATAACAGACTTTATTTTTTACTATTGCTGTTTGCGTTTAGCTTCGGGATTCCGGGGCTTGCGCAGAAGCGTTGTATCAGTCAGGATTGGAATTTTTGTCGCATTTCTGATGAAACGTCGAAAGCGGAAATCAAGAATCAGGGAAGTGACTGGAGTTCACAATACAATGTGCAGCACATGGATATGAACGGGAATAGCGAATTGGCTGTTCCGCAAAATACTTTGGGAGCGGAACTGCGGCAGTTGGAGAACAAACAATGGGAACAAATTACTCTTCCGCATACGCCATTTGTAGAACCATTGACTGTGCTGCATCAGTGGCAAGGTATCTGTTATTACAAAAAAAAGATTACCATTACGCCGGAGGAGGCGAAGAAGCATATTTGGATAGAGTTTGAAGGCGCGATGCACTTGGCCGATGTGTGGATTAACGGTAAGCATGTCATGCAACATGCCGGAGGATACACCCCATTTGTGGTAGACGCAACCGGATTGTTGAAAACGGATAAAGAAAATGAATTATTAGTCCGTTTGGACAACCGTAACAATTCGTTGATTCCTCCCGGAAAACCGTTGGAAACACTTGATTTTTGTTATTATGGGGGAATTTATCGGAATGTACACTTGATAGCGAAAGCTGATGTACATATTACTCATCCCATTCTTGACGGACATCCGGCAGGAGCAGGTATATTTATTACCTATCCGAAGGTGTCGCAGGAGTTATCGGTAGTGGATGCGAAAACTGAAATAAAGAATACTTCTGATAAGGAAAAAGTGGTGGAACTTAGACACACGCTTTATACTTGGAAAAAGCAGAAAGGAAAGGATAAAAAAGTACAGAACATTTCAGAAACACTCACATTGCACCCTGGCGTAACAATAGAAAACAACCAGCGCATGGAGGTGAAACATCCGGCTTTGTGGAGTCCGGATGAACCGAATTTGTATGTGTTGTCGACAGAAGTCGTAGAAAATGGGAAAGTGGTAGATAAGGAAGAAACTCGTATAGGAATACGTCATATAGAAATGAGTATTGAAAAAGGGTTTGTCATCAACGGAAAACCGCTTAGGTTGGTAGGTAGTAACCGACACATGGAATATCCGTATGTAGGTAATGCTATTTCCGATCAGGCACAATATCGTGATATGTATCAAATTCGTTCAAACGGATTCAACATTGTTCGTTTGGGACATTATCCGCAAGCTACTGCTGCATTGGATGCTTGCGATGAGTTGGGACTTCTTGCCATAGAACCGATACCCGGATGGCAGTTTTTCAATAAAAATCCGTTGTTCATATCGCTCACGCACCGGGATGTGCGTGACATGATTCGTCGTGATCGTAATCATCCATCCATTGTGATGTGGGAAACAACGCTTAATGAGTCATGGCCTCCGGCCGAGTGGAAAGACGGAGTAGTCAAGATTGCCCATGAGGAACTGCCGGGAGATCAATGTTTCACATCAGGCGATTCGTATGGTTATAAAGGATTTGATGTCTGTTACAATGACTGGGAAGAAGGCTTTAAACGTCCCAATAATAGTGGTAAACCGGGATTTATACGCGAATATTATGATTATGAGTTTGGCGGGCATTACAGCACAACACGTATCAGACGGGGAGACGGAGAAAAGGCTCAACTTCAGAACGCATGGAATGCGCAATGGTCGCACAACCGATACCGTATTTATTATCCAAAGACAATGGGGGATGCGGTATGGAGTATGTATGATTACAATCGGGGATGTTGCGATAATATTTGTTATAGTGGTGTGGCCGACATCTTTAGATTATCTAAATTCAGTCTTTCTTTTTTCAGAACACAGATTGCGGAAGGTAGCATGCTACCTTCGGGAAAGATGCCTTATGAGGTATTTATTCCGGCGTATAGGGACGAAATTTTATCCGATACAGTAATGGTGTACGGTAATGTGGATGAGGTAGAACTGGTTTTAAATGGCAAAACTATCAGACGGCAAACAGCTGATAAAGGCCCGGATAGTGACTATATTCCCGTACCGAATGGAGGCAATGGCAAGAATCTTCATTTCCCACCGTTCACGTTTTATGGAGTACCTAAGGAGAGAGGGGTATTGAAAGCTGTCGGTTATCATCAAGGGAAAAAAGTGGCAGAATATACGGTGAAGACTCCCGGGGTCCCGGAACGTCTGGATATTACTTATTTTGAGAGTGGCAAACCGGCTACAAAGAATGACTTGCTGATTGTATATGTCAGAATGCTGGACAAACAAGGAGTACTTTGTCCTGTTAACGGAATTCCTGTAGAATTGTCGGTACAAGGAGGAGAAATCGTAGGTCCTACTTCGTATCCACTAGAAGCAGGAGTCGCTTCATTTTTGGTGAGAACCGGTGAGATTTCGAAAATCAATATAAATGCTACGGGTAAAGGTTTTTCTACCCGTAAAAGTTTAAAGGTAGGGAAGGAATAAGTATGAGTTTTATGAAGGTTATTGCTACTTATGCAATGCTATATATGTGTGTCTTTGCACAAGCCAAAGAGGTGAAGTCTTTACAATCACCTCGGCAGTGGCATGTTTCTATTAGTGGAAATGATAGTGCCGATGGCTCTGCGACAGCTCCATTGCGGCATATTCAGACTGCGGCCGAACGGGCATACCCGGGAGATGTTGTCATCGTACACGAAGGTGTTTACAGGGAGAGAGTTGCTCCACCGCGGGGAGGAGAATCTAAAGAGCGACCGATAACCTATCAAGCGGCTGAAGGAGAAAAAGTGGAAATCAAAGGTTCCGAAGTCATTAAAAATTGGAGACGGCTGAACAATGAGACATGGGAAACGGTGATCCCTAATAGTTTGTTCGGCGACTTCAATCCGTACAATGATACGATACATGGTGATTGGTTGGCAAGAGGACAATGGTCGCATACCGGAGAAGTATATTTGAATGACCGTGCTCTTGCGGAAACGGAACGGTTGGAAGATGTGCTTCTGAATAAAGGTAATCGTCAGTTGTGGTATAGTAAAGTAGGAAATGACAGTACATGGATATGGGCCAATTTTCCGGGATGCGATCCGAACCGTGAACTGGTGGAGATTAATGTACGCCGGACGGTATTCTATCCGGAGAAACCGTTTGTCAACTACATTACAGTAAGAGGTTTTCACGTCAGTCAAGCTGCTACGCCATGGGCACCGCCCACTGCTGAACAAATAGGGGCTATCGGTACACATTGGAGTAAAGGATGGACTATAGAGGACAATGTGGTTACTCATTCAAAATGTGTGGGCATTACTTTAGGTAAATACGGAGATGAATGGGATAATAAGGCAGAAAGCGTAGAAGGATATGTCGGCACTGTCAAAAGGGCATTGGACAACCAATGGAACAGGGAGCATATCGGCAGTCATTCGGTACGCCACAATCGTGTTTTTTTCTGTGGACAAGCCGGTATCGCAGGTAGTTTGGGAGCAATCTTCAGTACCATTAGCGACAATGTGGTTCATGATATCGGAAGTTCTTCATTTTGGGGATACGAATTGGCCGGTATCAAACTGCATGCGGCTATAGACGCTGTGATAGAACACAATCACATTTATCGGACGGAGGGCGGCATTTGGCTGGACTGGATGACACAAGGTACAAGGGTGACACGTAATCTCCTTCACGACAACAGAGTACAGGATTTCTCCTTGGAAGTGAACCACGGTCCCATCATTGTGGATAATAATTTATTTTTGTCGCCCGAACTGGCGCAAGTCAAACTTTCACAAGGAGTTGCTTTTGTACACAATACAATTGCTTGGAAAATATGGCCTACAGGCGATGTGGATGAACGGCAAACTCCTTATATGTTTCCTCATGACACTCAAATTAAGGGATACCATGATTGTCCTTGCGGGAATGTGTGTTACTTCAATAATTTGCTCTTACGGGAAAATTTGAGTATGTACGAGAATAGTAAATTACCGACAAAGATGGAAGGGAATGTAGTAGATACACTGGTGCAATATAGAGTAGAAGAAATGGCTGATGGTTGGTATCTGGAGTTCATCCCTACGAAATCATTGAGCAAGGAATGTACTAAAGCATTGGTCTATTCGCAGCAATTGGGAGAAGCTGCTATTCCCCGACAGCGGATTGAGTTGCCGGATGGAAAGAAGGCTTTCGATAAAGACTATTTGGGGAGGAAGCGTAAAAAAAGAGGGAACTTACCCGGCGCTATTGAATTTAAAGGAGATTCCAGGGTGCGGGTTAAGGTATATGATACATGGAATTAATATCATCAGTAATTATGAAGAAGCATGTTTTAATCTGTGGATTAGGAATATTATTGGGATTTTTGCTAAATACAGGTGTCTTGGCTGCCGCTAATTCTTCTATCGGTCGTTGGACTATCTGGTCGAAGAACCCTGCATTGCAATGGGAGGACGCTTTCGTGACCGGCAATGGGAAGATTGGCAGTTTGATAGCGGGACGTCCGCAGGAAGAACGAATCACTTGTGTTCATGAAGAATTGTTTATCCGCGGATGGGACAGGCATAAAGTGACTGTTCCGCAAACTGCACAATTGATGCCATACGTTCGTCAACTAATGGAAAAAGGTAAATCGGATGAAGCGGCTTGGCTGTTGACGGATGAGGCAGAAAGACAATTGCGTGCAATGGGAGCTAATCAACGATGGCCGTTAATTCCGCATCCGGCTTTCGATCTTTGCATCCGTCAGTTGGACAAGTTGCCTCTTCCTGTAGCAGATTACCGGCGGCAATTGAACTTGGAGACGGGGGAAGCGACTGTTGTCTGGAAGCAAGGTGCCGGCAGTTTTACAGAATCGGTTTTTTCTTCAAGGAAAGACAATGTGAATGTCATTCGCCTGAAAGCAAACAACAAAGGGAAAATAAATGTGGAACTTAGTCTGGAGGAAACTCCCGGACGGGAAGGAGAACACTTTGAACACGATTTGGATCATGCCTTTTCTGAGGTAAATCGGGAAGCTTCCGGGCATTGGCTCACTTATCATGCCGCATACGACAAAGATCCCGGCGGATATGATGGAGTGGCGAAGGTTACTTTGAGAGGAGGAAACATACAGACGAAAGGTAAATCGTTGGTAGTCAGAAATGCAGAAGAAGTATTAATTATAGTGAGTATTGTCCCGCAGGAAGATGCCCGAAATGCTTCGTTGGATGCTGTCAAAGCCGGGCTGGATAAGTTGGCTACAAACTATGACAAGTTGTTGCGGCCTCATGCGCAAAAACACAGCGAACTATTTCACCGTATGCAGTTGGATTTAGGTTGTGGTGAACAATGGACAGTGACGCCTACTGAACAGATGTTGGCACAGATCAAAGAAACAGGGCCAACACCCTTGTTCCTTGAACAACTTCATGCCATGGGACGTTATCTGTTGATTTCTTCGTGTGGAAAATTCCCTCCTCCTTTACAGGGAATATGGAGTGGAGGATGGAAACCTGCATGGATTGGAGGTTTCGTCTGGGATTCCAATCTTAATCTGGCTATATCCGCCACAACGATGAGCAACCTGCCCGAATGTGCCGAAAGTTATAACCGACACATAGAAAGCCTGCTGCCGGGATGGCGACTGAACGCCCGCAATTATTTAGGTTGCCGCGGCTTTGTCGTTGCTCATTACAATGATCCTACCAATGGCTACCTGACACACTTCGGTAGTTCCTTTCCATGGATGTTTTGGGCAGGTGGGGCAGGATGGAATTTGCGTCCTTTGTATGAATATGCCATGTTGACCGGCAATGTAACATATCTGAAAGAGAAAGTCTATCCTTTATATAAGGAAATGGCTGATTTTTACGAAGACTATTTGGTGGAAGGTACTGACGGATTATATCATATCACAACCTCTATTTCTCCGGAAAACGCTCCGAAAGGTACGAATACCTGGCTAAGTAAAGATGCTACTATGGATGTGGCGATAGCCCGTGAAGTGTTTACTTTCCTTTGTGACATGGGCCGACGTTTCCATGCTTCTTCTGCTGAGATGGAAAGATGGAATGCTATACTGCAGAAATTGCCGGCTTACCGCATTAACAATGACGGCGCTTTGGCTGAGTGGGTGGATCCGGCTTATCCCGATATCTATAATCACCGCCATAATTCCCACCTTTATCCTGTCTTCCCGGGGATTGACTTGGTTGGGCCGGATGCCGATCCTGCATTGCAGAAGGCGGCAAAAGTGGCGTTGGACAAACGTTTCGGATTTGATACAAGTTCTGCTCACGGTTTGATTCATCTGGCGCTTCAGGCCGCCCGTTTGGGAGATGCGGATAAGGTGCGGCAAAACATAGAGCGTTTTAGTAAGCGGAACTATCTTTACGACGGATTAATCACTTCCCATGAGCCGGGACGTGCTATCTTCAATCTAGATGCGATATTGAGTTTTCCTCGTTTGTTGATGGAGATGTTGGTGTTTACAAAATCCGGATATATCGAATTCTTGCCCGCCTGGCCCGTCGGATTTCCCGATGGTTCGCTCAAAGGAATGCGTATTTATGGTGGGCACACACTGGACATCTGCTGGAAAGCAGGCAGACTTGAATCGTTTACCATTCACGCTGTTGCTGATGAGACTTTGGAATGGGCACACGATGGGATGAAAGAATGTCTGGAATTGAAAAAGGATAAGCCGTTTCAGTGGAGACGGCAGGCGGTCGGGGCTCAAATGCAGAGGATGGAGTCTATGTATGATGAACAAAAAGACGAAACGTTTTTCGCCGGAAAGCGAAACTTGCTGACTGCCAAATGGGAAGAACCTTTCTCTTACGAAAGTATACGGAGCAAGCATGCACCTATGGGACCTTTTATGGGCAATGGAGATGTGGGATGTGTCAGCCATACAACTGCCAATAGCCAGACCATTTGTATATCGAAAGTCGATTTCGTGACGGATGGTTGGGAGGATTGGACGGGCAGGGGACCGGCGGCCCTTCCGATAGGAGGAATAAAAGTATCGGTTGATGCTCCTTCTGCCGAAGGGTTCCGTTACGAAATGGATATGTTGGGTAATGAATTGCGAATGACAAGCGGGACATTGCCGGCTGTGGAGATGACAAGCTGGATGGGCAGAGGCTCCAACGTGATAGTGACGGAACTTGTCACTGCTTCCGAACACCCTGTTACCATCACTGTAGATACTTATGCAGGCGGAACAACTTCAAATTATGAGGATAAGGCGATGGTGAAAGGTACTATTGCCCAAGCATATCGCCGGACGTTGACAGACAGTGTGCGTTGGATTTCGCAAGCAGGTGTCTCCACCCGTATTATCGGAGCAGTCTCGTCGGTGAAGCAGGATACAGAAAACAATGTAAAAAGTACTTTCACGTTGAATGCAGGTGAGAAGGTGTATGTAGTCACTTATGTATCGGGCGGAGGTACTGAAGATAACGCGCGTCTTGATGAAGCCTACGTCCGGTTAACCTCTTTGTCGGTAAAAGATCTCCGTCGGTTGAAACAGCAGAAAGATCTTTGGTGGACAAAGATGTGGCGACGTTCGTATGTGGAGACCGGCGATGACCTGATTGACAGGCAATATCTTGTCTCTGTCTATTTACAGGCTTCGGCTTATGACGAACACTCTCCTGCTTGCGGAGGAATGTATGGTGTATGGAATATGGATGACGAAATGAACTACCACGGAGATATTCATCTGAATTATAATAGCCAAGGTGGATTTTACAGTATGTTTTCATCCAACCGTCCCGAGCTTGCCATGCCCTACTACCGTTTTCTTGAAGGGATGATTCCGGAGGGTAGAAGGCGGGCAAAGGAAGAATTGGAACTGGTACACCCTTCGCTGAAAGGAAAATCGTGCAGGGGGCTTTTATTTCCTGTCAGTGCGTTGGGAATTGGTGGCTTTTATTGTACCTACTGGCAGCAAACAGTCAATGCTCCTTTCAATGTACCGTTGTTTAGCTGGTATTACGAATACACCGGTGATGAAACTTTTCTACGTGAAAGAGCCTATCCTTTTATCAGGGAGTGTGGGAATTTTTACGAAGATTACATTCAAAAAGAACGATACGGTAATTCCTACCGATATACGATTACCACCGGGGGACATGAAAACTCGTGGGACCTGAATCCGCCGTCGGATGTGGCTTTTGTGGAACAGACATTCCGGCTCCTGCTGCGTTATAGCCAAATCCTGAACATGGATGCGGACAGACGAGACAAATGGCAGGATATTGTGGATCATCTTCCGGCCTACAAAGTGATTATGCCTACCCGGCAACCGAACCAGGGACTACCTGTTTATGCCAAGAATGAAGCCGGATGGGATGCGCCGAATCACATGATACAGTTACATGCCGCTTATCCATGTGAAGTCTTGAATCTGGCATCATCTCCTGAAGCTCTTCAGATTGCACGCAATACGGTCCACTATTATTTTGTGGCACAGGAGGGCTATAAACTCATGAACGAATTGGGCTTGAGTGCTTATGTGATGGGAGCCCGCGTAGCTTTCGACCCGGAAATACTTATCGACAAGATGAGGTATCAAGCTGAAACTGCGGGAAAGAACTTCTTGATTACGGATGGGCACCATTGTCTGGAGAAGAGTGCGATTATGGAGGCGGTACATTCCATGATGCTACAAACGGTAGATGATGTGCTTTACCTTTTTCCCGACTGGATGAAGAAACCGGCATCCTTTACACGTCTTCGGGCTAAAGGAGGTTTTCTTGTGTCGGCTTCGTATGATGGGGCTCAAGTGACCGAGTTGAAAATTCAGGCAGGCAAAGCACCTGTTTGCAAGATCCGGAATCCGTGGCCGGACCGGGAGATAGAAGTGACAGCTAATGGAAGAACAGTGCCTGTTACTATATATCGTGATTATTGTGCTTTTTCTGTCAGGGAGAATGAAGTCTATCATGTAGTATGCAAATAGTTCCTTCATCCTTATTGTTGCACTCTGGTAAACAGATCGGTGCACTCAGGTGGATAGCCCTATTCACTTCAGTGCACAAGCCTGTTCACTGGAGTGCAACGATAAAGGTTTCTTATTGAAAATCGACTGATTATGGTGGTATAATCTTTCATTGTCTGTTAGTTATGATGAGAATGAACGATAGTTTTGCTACAGTTCATTAAGCGTTGATGATTAAGTTATGAGAATAACATTTGCAATAGGTCATTTTAGCAAGTCGATGATATCAGTTTTTCAATCTCTTTTGCAGAGTCCACTATATACGCCGGATTAAACTTTTCCAATTCTGTTCGAGGTCGGAACCCCCATGTTACACCACAGGCTGTTACATTTGCATTAGCTGCCGTTTGCATATCGACTCCTGAATCCCCGACATAAAGAACATTTTCTTTTTCTACATCGGCTAATTTCAAAATATCAAAGACGACTGCCGGATCGGGTTTGACGTTCACTCCTTCCCGTTGACCGAAAACGGCAGTGAAGCGGATCTTTGGGAAATAGTAGGCTATCAGTTTCTCGGTAGCTGCCTGATATTTGTTCGAAGCTACTGCAAGCTGTATACCTTCGGATTGCAAATAGGATAAAAGTTCTGAAATACCCGGATAAGGACGGCTGTCATCTGCATTGTGAACGTCATAGTAAGGAATGAACTCCTTTCTTACACGGAGTACATTTTCTTCTGTTTTTTCTCCTTCGGGCAGAGCACGCTCAAAAAGCTTGTTGATACCGTTTCCCACCATAAAGTTATACTTCTCAATGTCATGGGTAGGATATCCTAATTTGTTTAATGCGTAATTGGTACTGTGGGCCAGATCGGCAATGGTGTTTAGCAATGTACCGTCCAAATCGAATATAACTAGTTTCTTCATTGAGCTTTCTGTTTTATAATTAATCTTGCTATCTTGGATCTTTTCGTTTACAAAGGTAGAAAAGAAAAGACGCTCCTGCAAGATTTTTATGATGCAGGAGCGTCTTTTTGTATTTGGTTACTCTTTTTTATTTCTTTGTAATCCGAAACCAATCCACATCTGCCCAACCGCCGTCGTTAGTAACAATGGCAGGACGAGTACAGAACATACCAACCTTGGCACCGATCCATTGTCCTTCTCTTGCCCGGAAAGGAGCACCGAATGATTCAAACTTTTTCCCGTCAAGGCTATAACTGAAATTACACATTGCAATGAGGTCGTGCCCGCCTTCACTGCTCTTGATTTTCTTTCCGTCACAACTGAAACGTACCTTCAGATAAACCGTATTTTGAGAAAGGGGAACGGAGGCTCTCACTTCTTCCGGTTTTCCTTTATCCGCTCTTAGGCATTCAACTTGCGACAGCACAAGACCTTTATCTGTATTTTCAAGAATCAGTCCGGCATAGTCCCTGCCCATAACGACAAGTCCGGTACGTTCACCCTTGTTTTTCAGGTTAGGGCTGAACGTCAGCTTCATCGTTGCGCTGAAATTATCGGAAGAGGTTTTCTGTAGCAAGAGGTTAGCTACATCCCACAGGTTTTTATACTCTTCTACCACCGGGTAAGAGTATAACCTGACATGACTTTTGTCTCCCGCATAATACGCCCATTTTTCGTTGATGTTAGCGTGCCATTGCCATTGTGGCGAAAGGGTATAACCGTCAAACTCATCACTTTCCTGTGGAGTACAAATGGGATATGTCTTTCCTACATTCGGTTTCCTGTAAGTCAAAACAGGCTCACCGCAACCGTCACCGTCTTTGTCTGTTCCGATGACAGGCCAGTCGTTTACCCATTTCATCGGTTGCAGATGCATGATACGGCCGTAAGCGCCTACATCCTGGAAATGAAGGAACCAGTCTTCTCCGGTAGGGGTATCTACCCAAGCTCCCTGATGAGGTCCGTTGACGGGAGAGTTGCCTTGTGCCAATACCGTTTTCCACTCGTAAGGACCGTAAATGTTTTTGGAACGTAACACGACCTGCCAGCCTGTCGGTACGCCGCCTGCCGGATGAAAGATATAGTAATAGTCATTTCTCTTATACATTTTGGGACCTTCGCAAGTCTGGTGTGCCTCGTGTCCGTCAAATATGATACGGGAAGGAGTGGTTGCTTTCGTTGCCTCTGCATTCAGTTCGCAGATTGTGATTACACTTTTCAGTCCGGCACGACTTCCTGCGTATGCATGTACCATATATACTTTTCCGTCCTCATCCCAAAACGGGCAAGTGTCGATAATCCCTTTTCCCGGCTTTACAAGAACAGGCTCACTCCATGGACCTTTCGGATCTTTTGCTTTCACCATGAAAGCCCCTTGGTCAGGGTCTCCCCAAAAAATATAAAATTCACCGTTGTGGTAACGAATGGCCGGTGCCCATATACGGTTACCGTGTTCCGGTCGTTCCGGAGTTTCAATAGGAGTAAGGGCATTGGGGACGGCAGCGCCGATAATTGTCCAGTTCACCAAATCCTTGGAATGCAGAATCTGCAATCCGGGTAGGCAGTTGAAACTGGATGAAGTCATATAGAAATCATCTCCTACACGGCAAGCGTCCGGATCGGAGTAATCGGCATAGAGTACCGGATTTTTGTATTTGCCGTTTCCGAGATCGGAAACCCATACTTCGGATACATAGTTTTTCTGTGCTACTGCGGTGAAAGCCGTAAGCAGGCAGAAAGCTAAAGTCTGTGTCAATCGTTTCATAATTCCTATTTAGTTATACAGATATCCTTAATTTTCACAGTGACGGGATGTGCCAGTTCTTCTTTCCATTGGCGGAGATAAGCAAACCACGCTTCCGGGGTTTTATATCCGAAAGTTTCTTTCATGGAAGTGAACGTGGTGTGATACCGGAAGTAGTTACTTCCCGGAGCAGTAATTGTATAAAGGAAGTTCGCTTTATCTTTCTCCTCCGATTTCACATAACGTTGAGGAATGCAGGTGCCGAGTCCTACTGTTTCTTTGGCATATTTCACTGTATCGTTTACGGGCCAGTCCGTACCCCAGCTTCCTACAAGACCTTTATGGTCGGAGAAAGATTTGGAATTACCTACAATATCCTGAACTCCTGTGCAGAATATCTCTTTTTTGAGCGGTTCGTCAAAGAAAGCCTCGATACGGAGATCTCGGTGTCCGGCATAGAGGGTATACCGTGTCGTCATATCCAGTTCCGAACCTTGATATTGCCAGCCGGTCACTTCGATTTCTGCAATGACACGTACCGGTCCATAGGAGATGATACGTTCCGTGCGGGTCTCCACCGGAGTGACGTGTATTGCTTTCTGTCCATCCCAACCTTTCAAGGCACCCGGACCGCAGCTGTCAAATACCCGCAGCACATCATCCCCGAATCCTTTGGTTAGCTGTTCATCCGTAGGATAGAATTGTGATTCATTGATTTCCAGTCCTTTGTTGAATTTGCCATATATATCCGGCGTCTGCTTTTCATTGAAATAAAGACGATAGCCTACTAACTCCGATTCCAACACCGGACCGTGAGGACGTACCATACTATATATATTGCTGGTACCGGGAACGGTAATAGCCTGTACCCGTTGATGTTTCCCTTTGCGGTGGTCTGTGATAAACATATCAGCATAAACCCGTTCAGGATAAGTCTTCGTGCTCTTTTCCGAAGAAAGAGTAATCCGGAATGTTTTTCTGCCCTGGGCAGGGAGTTCGGTAACGAATGCCAATTCATCCATTTTGCGGTCCCTGTTCAAGTCATCCAGTTGGGAAGGTATTTCATCGCTTCCTTCCATGACTACGGCAGACTTTACCTTGAACCCCATTTGAAGCTCGCGTAGGCTGATCACTACCGGTGCATCCGTTTGTGGTTGGTTCCAGTTATTATGTACCTCTATCGTAATCGTCTTTTCCTGTTTCTGAGCCAAGGTGGGCAGGATGACGCTCCCTAAAAGAAAAGCGATAATAAGAATATTCTTTTTCATACTTCTAAAGCTGATATTATACATTGTATTTCTTTGTCACAAAAGTAACGGAAAAAATAGCAGACCGTCTATCTTTTAAGGATAAAATAGTCTGCTATTTGAGCTTTTTACTCTATATAATGATATTGTGGTTTTCTTCTTTTTTTCTGGAATGCATCTTATTTGAGGCTCAGAATCTGTCCTTTTGCACCCAGTTCTTCATAAACTTTTCCGTCGACAGTCAGGTTTTTGGCATTCTTGACATTTAATATATTGTTACCCTTTGCCGATTCTACATAAACGTTTTCTAAAGTAACTCCGTCTACCTGGCTGATAACAACTCCATCCGTAGCTTCCGTCATAACAACGTTTTTAACCGTCACATTGCTGATTGGCATTTCCGGAAGACCGTTGAAGAACATCGCACGCCCCGAACCTCTGCAAACAATATTTGAAATATGAATATTACGGAATGCCGGAGTTTCTTCCGTTACCGGAGGAATGGCAGTCTTCATACGATTCAGCAAATCTTCTTCCGATTCTTCTCCTGCACCTTTTCCGCCGTAGAACAAATCGAACAATAGCGGCTCGTTCGGTATATTAATCATGTTGATGTTATTAATGTAGATGTTTTCTACCACACCGCCACGTCCGCGAGTACTCTTGAAGCGCAAACCTACATCCGTACCCATGAATGTGCAGTCTTCTACATAGATATTCTTCACGCCTCCGGACATCTCGCTACCTACCACGAATCCTCCATGCCCGTGCAGTACTGTATTATTCTTCACAATCACATTCTGACAAGGTTCTCCGCGACGGCGACCATCTTCGTCTTTACCCGACTTGATACAAATCGCGTCATCTCCCGCATCAAATACGCTGTTGATAATCAGCGCATTCTTGCAAGATTCCAAATCAATCGCGTCACCATTCTGTGAGTACCATGGATTGATAACCATAATATTATTAACTGTGAAATCTTCGCAGGACAACGGATGCAGACACCAGCTCGGAGAGTTCTTGAAAGTTACGCCTTCCAACAACACTTTCTTGCTTTTCACAATGCTGAGCAACACCGGACGCAACCACGGACGGATTTCAGCCCATTCTTCATCTGTATTAATCCCTTCGGGTACGTTGAAATCTTTGCAAGCCATAGCCCCTTTCAGCGAACCTGCGGTGGGATACCATATCTCCTGTTTCTCATCCAGGACACCGCCCGAATTGACCAGTTTCTTCCACTGTGAAGCAGTCAGTTTCTCTTTCTTCACCGGACGCCAGCAATCTCCGTTACCATCAAACGTGCCATAGCCGGTGATAGCGATATTCTCCGCATTCCGTGCCGAGATCGGTGACTGGCAACGACGGGTTTCCAACCCTTCAAAAGAAGTGTCGATGATAGGATATGCTTCGAAGTCGCCTGTGAAAAGTACCAATGCATTCTGTTCTGTATAAAGATTCACATTACTCAGCAACTCGATAGGACCGGTCAACCAGATACCTTCAGGGATAATCACTTTTCCCCCACCACGTTGGTTGACGTCTTTGATCGCATCATTGATCGCCTTTGTATTCAGGAATAATCCATCTCCTTTGGCTCCGAATTTTTCGATGTTTACCTCATAAGCAGGAAAAGCCGGTTGTTGCACTTCGGGCATTTCAAAAGGTAAATTCCGGTAAAGTGCGTCGCTTATTGCGTTCTTGCTTACTGCATTCTCATTGGGTTGTTTACATCCCGAGATAAACGGCAAACAGCATACGGCTATCCAGAGGAGTCTTTTTGTCAATGTGTTCATTTAGTAATCTAATTCTATAGGGTTATACATCTATTGTTTTTCTTGGTATATTGTTGATATTAATAAGGATGATTTCATAATTCTTATGTCCCTCCGCAGGCGATCTTTCGCAGGCAGCCTGCCGGAGCGGAATAAGACGAATTCATGTTAACCTAATTCTAACCTTAAATAAATATTATGAAAAAACCTCTTAA
>OCQC01000500.1_pt1 | contig 41487 bp, 34 predicted proteins | sample 1538401 | NCBI WGS metagenome assembly OCQC01 (sample SAMN04571689, study PRJEB22368) | human gut metagenome | biome: human gut; material: stool | host: Homo sapiens | place: Luxembourg | collected 2012-08-03 | reverse complement strand
TATCTCATCCTCAATACATTTCACGCTTCCATCCTGAAACTTCTCATAATGTAAACTATACATTCAATTTCCACTCAATTCTCAATCAATGAGAGTTGGGTGGATTTTTTATATCCTATACTTACAAAAACAAAAACGCCCATAGGGCAGAAAGGCAGGTACAGGATATGTACAAAGATAACAATTTTACAGCAGAGCCGGTAGTGATTGGGATTGACCACGGTTTCTCTCTTATTAAGAGCAAGAACCATATTTTTAGCAATGGGGTAAGCAAGTGCAACGGCAAGCCGCCGGTGGTGGAGAACAGCCTCTATTATGATGGCAGTTATTATTGCATCGGCGGTGAAAGAAAAACAGTAGTAGAGGATAAGACAGCAGATGAAGATTTCTTCTTGCTTACACTGGCAGCAGTTGCAAAGGAACTAAAAACCAGAGGACTGTCTCATGATGCAATCGTAGTGTTGGGAGTGGGGGTTCCATTTAAGAGGTTTGGCGTGGAGGCACCGAAGCTGACGGTTTATCTGAAGCGAAGCGGTATTCTTGACTTTGTGTTTGAAGAAGAGAACTATTCCATATCAATTGAAAATGTATTTTGTTTTCCACAATGTTTTGCGGCGGTTGCGGACCGTATGGCAAATATGGAAGGCAGATATGTTGTGGCAGATATTGGTTCATGGACTAAGGATGTAATCAGCATTGTGGATAAGAAGATTGATACAGCTAATTCTATAACAGTACCTAATTCTATTATTACACTTTTTCGGGAAATAAATGATGCAGTGATGCAAACCGGAGCAGGACAAATACCGGAAGGCGTGTTGCAGGATTTTATAGCGGGCAGAAAAGTAGCTATACCTGATAAAGTGAAGGGGATTATTGTATCGAAGTTAAAGAATTTTGCACAGGAGACTGAGGGGATGCTTTCGGAAAGCGGTTTTGACCTTGATTATTGCAATGTACTTTATATCGGTGGCGGTGCAACCATTATGAAAAGGTTTGGCGAGCATAGGGAGAATGTTGCTTATCTGGAAGATATCAGATTGAATGCCAAGGGGTACGAACTGTTGGCAACATATCAGATGAAAAGAGAATAGGTGATGGGATGCAAAAAACAAAGGATGGATATCGTTGCACGATTCGTTTTAGCAATAAGGATTATGCCCAAAAGGAAGTAATCCGTATGTTTGAATATCTGCTTGCTACCGAGGAATATGCAACGGAGTCTGACATATTCAGAGAAGGTATTCGCAGTTTATATAAAGAGAAAGCAGAGCCTGCTCAGGTGATGGACTGGGGTAATCGTATAAAAGAATGTGCTACAGCTACGGCGGATATGATGATGGAGCGAATGCAGACTATGCTTGACGGTGTTGTGATTAGTCGGGGAATAGGAAATGAAACTGAGGGAGAGGGTCCTTGTAATAATCAAAATATTTCTTATGTAGGAATGAAGCCACCAGAAGTAGCGGAAGAGTTAGGAGAAGGCGTGGATGGTTTTCTAAGTAGTTTATATGGAGAGGTATAGGCTTTTCTATGGGTATCGTCAAGGCTGACAAAGTGGCGACATCAAATCTGCGTAGGCAGATTGTTGTACGCCTGCTTGTCAGACGGTGGCATATGGCGTGTGAGATATTTCATATGGAACTGGGGCTTGGGGATGTTAAATTCCCAACAAGTTTTGCCCGTTGTGTGTACACAGGGCGAAACTTGCTCTCTATCCCGAGAAGTATACGGAAGCGTATCTGAGCAGCTTGCTGCGAATATTCGTAAGCGACCATAGGGGAGCGAGCGTAGACCGGAGGGAGGAGCGTTAGCGACGGCGAAAGACAAGTGCCGTATCCGGCACAAAAGGGAAGGTGGTGATTTTAATGAAGCGTGAAGAAATGCAGGAACAATTGCATATTAGATTGTCCAAAGAGGATGCAGCCGGGATTCGAGCCAGAGCAGATAAAGCGGGACTCACTGTATCTGAATATGTACGAAAGGCTTGCCTGAATAAACAGGTAAAAGAAGTGTCCCTGGAGTTGCTGGCAGTATTAAAGGATTGCTCTGCTTCTATGGGTAAACTGGGAGCCAATATGAATCAGATTGCAAGGCATTTGAATAGTGGTGGGTATCCGCAGGATATTTACCCATGGTTTGAGGAGTGCAGAAAAGATATGGATGATTTTAGTATGCGATTTAAGATTTTAGTAGAGAAGAAGTTGGCTGCGTAGACAGCCGGAGGAAAGGTGATATTATGGCAATATTAAAGCATATTGCAAGTAAGAATAAACTGTATTCCGGTGCGGAATTATACCTTTGTTATGAACATGATGTAAAAACTGGCAAGCCATTGTTGGATGAGTCTGGAAGGTATATTCCAAGACAGAATATATTAAAGGATGCTATCAACTGTGATTTTGATACATTTGCGGCGGAATGTATTGAAACCAACAATTTGTATCATAAAAACAGAGGTTTAAAGGATATTAAATCTCACGATTATATTATAAGTTTTGCACCGGAAGATGATATTACACCGGATGAAGTAATGGAATTTGCCAGACAATTTGCAAAAAGATTCCTTGATGGGCATCAGGTTATTATCGTGATTCATGCAGACGGTCATAATCATAGTGGAAATATTCATGCACATATTGTGGCTAATTCGGTACGCAAATATGAGGCTTTGAATCGGGAATGGAATGAAAAAGCCTGTGAATACAAGCAGGGATGTAAGCATAAGTGTACCGATGCCATGCTTCGCTCGGCGAAGGGCTGGGTAATGAACCAATGCAGGTTGCGTGGATTGCGACAAGTAGATTTGTTCTCGGCTAAAGTGAGAGATGATTACTGGGTCAATAAACGAGGGAAAGAGAATAACCCTGAATTTAAATCTTATAAGGAAAAATTGAGAAATTCTATTGATGTTGCTATAAAACATAGTGATTCCTTGGATGATTTTGTTAATAGGATGGAGCTGGATTATGGTGTGAAGATTCGATTGACAAAGGAAACCATATCCTATCAGTGTGGAGATATGAAAAAACCGATAAGAGGGAAAAGATTAGGTGATGAGTATGACAGAGCAAGGTTAGAGAAACGAATTATTGAGAGAAACAGTCAAAGGCATGAACGGGAAAAAGCTGCATTAACTTCAAGTTTGGAGGCATTATTGGACAAGCTTAATAAGGTCACAGAGAGGAACGAAAGACAGATAGATGAAATTTCTGCAAGGCTTGATGCTTTGGAATCTCCAACTGACAGTTTTATTACAGAAGAACTGGCTCCAGCAGCAATTGTGGCAATAGAAGAAGCTGATGAGCAATTAACACAATCACGCAAGGTTGGGAGCTGGAATGAAGAATTAAAAAGATTTTGTAAGGAACATCCGGATATGGATGTGGAAGAGGTTTTGGATAGATTTCCGGCATATTATGACAAGCTTATGAGAGAGGCACAAAAGATAGAGGAGAAAAGTCGTATTATCACGAGAGGACGGTAAAGAAATGCAAAAAGCGGGTGTTCCCCGCTTATGCAATTTCTTGTAGTACGATTTTGGTAATGTCAGTTGGTAATGCAGAAAATGATACTGGTTCAGAAAGCTGTAATTGCGCTAATTGTTGTTGGCAGTATACAATGTTTGGATGATCTGGTTCTAAGTATTTCTGCATAATATCCAAGGCAATATTCAGGTGCAATATCGCTTGTCTGTTGTTTATAGCTGCATAGATTGTAGCAAGGTTTTGGGATAAGTATCCCTTGGTAAGACTATCGTTACCATAAACAGCAGTAGCAATATGAATGCATTGTGTATATATGCGAATGGCTTCTGGGTATTCGCCGGCTTCTGTCAGAAGACGAGCATATTGTACCAAGGCAGCCATACCATTTAAGGTATATTTCAGTTCAAGCATTTCCAACAACTGAATAGATTTTTGGCAGTAATAAAATGCCTTGTTTCGATTGCAGCGCTTGTGGTAGTAATTGCCAGTGTCCAGATAATAGGTGCATAGGTTTGGTACATTAGAAGTACCTTGATTTGTGGCAAGTGCGATTGCCCGTTCTTCTAATTCTACAGCTTTGTTAAAATTCTGCTGAAGTCTGCCCTTTTCAATTGCCATAAAATGTGCAAGTAATGCGTGATGTTCATTGGTGATGTCCTGTTGCATGTAGCAAATGTATTCATATTCGCCCAGAAAGGCTTGGTAGTTGTAATACTGTTGATAACGATGGCAGGCTTCTAATGCTGCAATAATACATTTTCGCCATAGCAAAGGAGAGTCCTTTTGAGCAAATCTGTTGGCATTGGCAAGGATGGAAATTGCCGTTGTGGCAAGGAGGTTGCTTTCTTCCTGATATACATTCAGAATATTTTCAAAAAACTTCTTATTATCTGATAGGGATACAAGCTTTCTTGCATTAAAATATTTTCGTATATACGGATGAACGGATACATGGTTCGGTGTGATTCGGACAAATCCATTTTCTTCTAAGGCGAGTAGTTCATCAGTGCATTTGCCATACCAATGGTACAAGGTATTAAGTGGCAGACCATATTCCGGAGCCAAGGCAAGAATACATAAAATGTTTGAAACTTCTTGCGACAGATTATGGAGACTGATTAAGCTGGATAGTTGTCGGCTATATATATTTTCACTGTCATTTGGCAAGATATTATTTCCGTGTGTACTGCTATCATCCAATAAAATGTTATTTTTTAGCTTGTTAAGTAACTCATCCGGTGTGTAAACTGATAAAGATAATAATCGTACTATAAGCTGTATGGACATGGTATGGTTACATACAGTTTCAATAATACCTTCTGTTTCGGGATAATATTGGTCTGCAATATCAGGATAGTAGGACTGCAGAATTTTCATGGCATCATCTGTAGAATTAGTAAGCTCGTAATAGGTATATGAAGTCAGCAATATTCTGCTCGTGATCAGGGTGTGACATCTGAAATTACCTATCTTTGCTAACAGGTCATCATTGTTGTTGTCAAAATTATCAATAACCAACAGACTGTCTTCCTTGAGACTTTTAAGGAAACGGAAATGTTTACTGAATCTCTCTTTTTCTGACAATGAATCAGTATCATCAATAAAATCCATATTACAAATCATTTCATAGAGACTTCCGGTGTAATCAAGATATAGGATATTGGTGTAATCTTTCATGTGAACTTGAAGATATGCCTTTGCCAGTTCGCTTTTTCCTATGCCGGGAATGCCGCCTACAACTACTGTGGAATGCTCGGATAATAGTTGATGAAGTGTAACAAGCACATCCTTTCTTCTGGTGAAATATTTGGTTGGTTTTGGAAGGAGTGGCAAATACATAACATCGTCTAACCGAGGAGAGACAGAGTTGGAGTCTTTACTACTTGCTTTAACGAAAGTTCTGGAAAAACCATAGATTAATACATCGCATATAAAGTGAGCAGGGGAATTGTCTAAATGTTTTAGCAGTTCGCCTTTTTTCTTATCTGAAATAGTGATGTCACATAATATCAAATCCTTAACGGATGAAATGGTATTGGAGATATCACTGATATATGGTAGCAATTCAGTTTCAATATCTTTGGCAAATTTTTCTCTGCTTTTATCATTGTTGTAATATTTGATGATTTTGGGGCTTATGCGAGATTGCCCCTTTATCCATTTGCAAACTAAACCATTGTCAAAAGCGAAATTTACATTGTCATTTGCGAAGCTGCCAAATAGCATATAGATAAAATCCATTTGTGAAAAATCAGCATCTATTAAGCCTGCTAAAAGAATCGTGGTTATACTGTGAAAATCTATTCGTCTCAATCTAATCATCTCCTGTATGTATTATGAGTGTATCGTTTAAAACACTTGTGAAAAGTATAGCACAAAAGCAAGAAAAGAACAACTGTTCGATTGCAGCTTGAGCGTATATTTTCAATTTTTGCTCAAATTCCGTTCAATGTAGAAAAACCTATCCTTGTATAAAATGAATTTAACAAGTTTTTCATTTGTGCCGGCATAAAGATGAAAAATCTGGCAATCATTTTAAGAAAAGGAGGTGCCCGATGAATCTGACAGTAAATAGAGAGGGTAAGTACGCAATTGTCTGGATGACGAATGCGGAAAAGGCTGATCCTAAGGTTATGGACAGCTTGCGGCCTTTGATTGAGGAGTGTAAGGAGAAAAAGTACAGACTGGCTATCTTTGAATCCGGGGAGCAGGATTTGGTGGAGAGCACCAAGGATTTGCTGATTCACAATCGAGGACTGGAAAAGACCGATGATGGAAAAGAGACTATCCTGCCTAAGCAGGCAGCAGGTGCAAGGTAAGAAGCGGCTGACAGATTTTCTACCCCACGGGCTTATATTTCTACCCTAAAACCGCGGAAATGGGGTGGAAAATACATAAAACATAATGACCAGAATAATTAATTGTAAAATATTTTGAGAAGAACTATTATGTGATGAAATGTATAATACATAGCCTATTATATAAGTCGATGTATTGAATGAGTTTTGGCAGATAGTATAGTGCAAGATTGAAAACTTAAAATATACGTATGGGAAAATACAACAAACTATTGAATATTTTTTTGAAATATGTTATATAATATAACAAAAAGAGAAAAAGGATAGCAGAGGTGGCAATATGTTTACAAAAATTCATGTTGAAAACTATAGGTCTCTTATAAACTTAGATTTTAATTTGACTTACAAACAAGGAAAAATGAAGCCATTGGCAATAATATATGGTGAAAATGGTGTGGGTAAATCAAACATTGCAGCTTTGTTTTATACTCTGTGTGAGTCGTTAAAAACTATGTCGATACGAAATACTTTACAACAGATATTGGATAATAGAAGCGATTTAGATAAAAATGTTGATGAAAGTTTTATGAGCTTTTTGCGAAAGAATTTAAGGGAGACAGAATCAATAATAAAAAGTTATAAAACAATAAATTCAAATGAAAATATGGTACTTAAATTTGAATTTATTATTTCCCAATGCAAAGGCGAATATACAATTGAGTATGATAATACAAAGCTTGTTCATGAAAGATTAGAGTATGTTTTAAATAAAAATAAGACATTGTTGTACGATTTAAATGAAAAAGAGTTTAAAATTAATGAAAAAATTTTCACCAACAGTGACTATGCTAAAGAATTTAAGGATTTATTAAACAAGTATTGGGGTAAACATACATTATTATCAATACTCGTTTTTGAAAAGGAAGATAAGGCAGATAATTATATTGAGGAACGAATACATCCTCGATTATATGATGTAATTGCAGCATTTATGACTATGTCAATAAAGGTGAAAGCAGGTAATCGGGGTGAAAGAGGGAAAATAGGTCTGACACATGAAATACTAGGAAAATTAGATGAGGGAGAAATTAATATATTGGAAGAGGAGGAGTTGAATAGAGCTGAAAGATTAGTTAATGAGTTTTTTACTGCGACATATTCAGATATAAAACAGGCTTTTTATAGAAGGGAATATAATGAAGATAAAATAAGATACAATTTGGTATTTAGAAAATTAGTATATAATACTTTGATTGATGTTGATGCTGAATATGAATCGACGGGCACTCTTCATTTATTAGACATTATTCCATACCTATTAATGTGTATGAAAGGACAGACTGTAATAATTGATGAAATTGATACAGGAATCCACGATTTGCTAATAAATAATATCTTAGAAAATGTTGTAAATTGCATTGAAGGTCAATTAATAATTACAACGCATAATACTATGTTATTAGATTCGAATATAGATCCAAACTATATATACACATTTATGGTGGATAAAGACGCAAATAAGAAGCTTTTGCCAATAATTGACTATGAAGATAGAACACATCCAAATCTGAATTATCGTACTCGCTATTTGAAAGGAATGTATGGTGGTGTTCCAATGAGCAGAGATATCGATTTTGAAGAATTGAGAGATATTTTGGATTAGGAGGAGACTATGGGAAAATATGAGCCATGTTATCTCAAATCTGTAGTAATTGTTCATGGAAAGTCGGAAAAACAGATATGTGAGTATATAAAGTCGAATTTAAGGCTGAAGATGGATATCGTTAGTGATAAAAAAGGGGAGAAATCAATACAGATAACAAGTTTGAAAAATATTCTTAATAATACGGTTTTTGGCAGTTATCAAAGTTTTATCGCGAACTATGAAGATGTTAAGCTTATAAAGAATGGAAAGAAAAGCAAGATAGATTCTTCGTTTAGAATTTTTATTATTATGGATACAGATGATTGCACCGAGGTTCAAAAGAGAGAGTTTATAAATAAAGAAATGTTTAAGAAGCATTGGGCATACGAATATATAGTTCCGATATTTGATTCCCCTGATTTGGAATCGGTTTTAGTAAAAGCAAATATTAAATTTGAGAAAAAGGGAATGGAGCGTAAAAAAGAGTATATTAAGATTTTTCCTACAGAACAAAAATATATTTCAAGAGAAAATATAGAATTAAAAAAATTTTGTGATGATTTATCAAAAGTTAAAGATACGAATATGAATGAGTTTATTGAGTATTGTTTATCATTTTAATTAATGTACTAGAACAGGCAAGCATTTTTCGCTTGCCTTTTTCACACCCATAACTTACAATGTTATTATAATTGAAGAAAGGAAAATTAACAATATGGATAAAAATACCAACGACCTTACACTTTGTCAGGAAATTGCCGGCTACTGCCGTATTTCTGTTGATGAAGAGTTAGACAGAGACAATACCTCCATCGAGAATCAGAAGAAGATTATCGAAGAGTTTGTAAAAGCTAAGTTTCCCAAGTGTAAGCTTTCTATATATGAAGACCGAGACCGTTCCGGGTATACTTTTGAACAGCGTGAAGGTTACCAGAAGCTTCGCAAGAAGCTAATGAATGGTGATATAAGTGTACTTATTGTAAAGGATTTCAGCCGATTTTCCCGTCGAAACAGCAAAGGACTTGTGGAACTGGAAGATTTGCGTGATGCTGGCGTTCGTATTATTTCTATTGGTGATGCCATTGATTATCCGACTTATGATGACTGGACTGCCATACAATTTCGATTTTTGATTAATGAGATGCCGGTTACAGACACCAGTAAAAAAGTGCGTAATGTTATCAGCCGAAGACAGGCAGATGGTGAATGGATTTGCTCTGTACCTTACGGATATATCATTTCCAATATGAAAAAGCAGGAAATCTCTGTTGTGCCGGATGAAGTAGAAGTGATTCGCAAGGTCTTTGAATTATACAATGATGGTTGGGGCTACAAAAAAATTGCCAACTACCTTACAGATAAAAAGATACCTACGCCTCGTATGAAAGAGATTCAGAGGGCAGAGGAGCGAGGGGATGAGTGTAAGCTTAAAGCCAAGCCTGAATGGAGCATTGTAACCATTCAGGGAATATTATCCAATGATTTTTATATTGGAACACTTCGCCAGCACAAGTACACTAGAAAGAAGATTCATGGTGTGGATACCAAGGTGGACGAATCAGAGCATTTTGTGTTTGAAAATCATCATGAAGCAATCATTGATTACAAAACATGGGCATATACCCAGGAACAGTTAAAAAAAAGAACCACGTCACATTATCGTGGAGTAAAGAAATATGATAATGTGTATTCGGGCTTTATGTTCTGCGGAGACTGCGGTTCGCCGATGTTTTCTATGAGTAGAAGCGACATTGCACCGGCATATACCTGTGGTACTTACCATAAAAGAGGTTTGAAGGGGTGTAGTTCCCATCATATCAGAGTGGATTTCCTCGATAGTATCCTGAAGGAGTATGTGAAGAAGGTAAGAGATAACTCCCAGAATATGATTAAGGAATTGGAAACTTCCATTAAGAAAGAATCCACAGATGTTAAGGAAAGTGAGAATACATTTTCACTTTTGGAAAGTCAACTTTCGGATGCCAAGGATGAGCTGAAAGCTGTGAAGAAACGAAAGATTAAAGAAATTGCCAAGGCTGATGAAGATACAGTTGAAATTATTGAAGAGACCTACGCAGAGATTGAGGATGAATTGATTAACAGAATCAAAGGCTTACAGAACCAAATCAATCTTAGTGTGGATAAGAGAAATGACATTATCCGTGTCAACCGATTGGCAAAGACGGCAATTGACATTTTTGACGATATATTAATTAAGAAGAATCTGGATAAGAAGGACTTGGAGCTTCTGATAGATAAAATAATTGTTTTCGAGGACAGAATTCATGTCAAACTGAAGGCAGATATTGATAATCTTCTAAAAGTAGGAGTTGTAACCACTTTCTACTATCAACAGATAGAAGGAAGAGAAGAACTGCTTAAAGTCGCAGAAGAATCCATCTATACGACAGAAGGTTCAGCTGTAAATTTTAATCATGACAGTAAGGTTATAGTAAAACATAAGGAGTCACCTGATACACGTAATAATTTAACCAAGTCAGGTGTAGGTGATCTTCTAACCACTACCATTCGGCTAAAAACCCGCAACAAACCGGAACGACTCTTTACTGTCAATGTTATCAGTAGTGGTGACCCTATGGAGATATATACAGATATGGATGGGCAGATTGTGTTAAAGAAATATTCTCCGATGGCAGATGTATCGGAATTTGCAGTAGAATATGCGGAGTCCATAGCACAGAATACAGGAATGACAATTGCAATAACTGATAGGGATTGTGTTATTGCGGCAGCAGGAACACAGAAAAAGAATGTACAGGGAAAGCATATTACCAAAGAACTTAATGATATTATGGATAAAAGGCAGAGTGTTGTAGCAAGTGCCAGTGAGAATGATTATGTAAAAGCGGTAACAGACTATGATTGTGAGTCAGAGGTGATAAGTCCGATAATATGTGCCGGAGATGTTCTGGGTATGGTTATTATGTTTGGCAATGACAAGAAACAGAAGCTTGGCGAGAGTGAGAAAAGAATAGTTAAAGTTGCGGCGGATTTTTTGGGCAGACATATGGACAATTAGCAGATAATTTTAATATAATAATATGATGTAAGGCAAAATACCATTTGCCATATACATCTAAATGCCAGAAGTTAGAAATATTGCACGGCTTCAGGCATTTACATATTAATATAAGTTAATTACGATTGGCAGACATTCCGGAGGAAGATTATGAGATTAGATAAATATTTAAAGGTTTCAAGACTTATTAAAAGACGTACAGTAGCTAATGATGCGTGTGATGCAGGCAGGGTAATGATTAATGGTAAAGTGGCTAAGGCATCAGTTGATGTCAAGGCAGGAGATATAATAGAGATATCTTTTGGTAATAAGAATGTTAAGGTAAGGGTTACAGACGTAAAGGACACAGTTAAGAAAGAAGAAGCTAAGGAGATGTTTGAATATATTTAATGATTAAGTATATTTAATGTTTGAGCATATCTAATAGTTTAATGTGTTTAAATAATAGTTATAATTAAGCATTTTTTGGCGTACCGCCTAATATATTAGACAGGTAAGATAAATGTATAATATATGGAGGCAGTTATGGACGATATTAAAAGGGTAAGACATCCTCATGCAGTAAGAATGGAAGATAGAAAGAAGGCTCAGTTTACTGGTATTACTGACGTTGTATCCTTTGAACCGTCAAAGGTAATACTTGAGTCAGATTATGGCGTTATTGTTATAAAAGGGGAGTCACTTCACGTTAATAAGCTGTCAGTTGAGAAGGGGGAGCTTGATGTTGATGGCAGGGTTGACTCACTTGTGTATTCACAGAACAGCATAAGTATGAAAAAAGGCGATTCATTAGTGAACAGGTTATTTAGATAATTGTGAATACATCTTTTAGACATTATAAAGATTATTTAATTATATAAGTCCAGCAGTAGCGGGGAATAATGCTTATGTTAGGTGATATTATATGGGAGAGCGGCACATTTTTATATGCACTTTGGTGGGGAATGGTGCTTGCATTTCAATATGATACGATAAGAATAATAAGAAGAATAATAAGACACCGGCGTGTATTTATGATTGCTGTAGAAGATGTTATATACTGGATATATGTAGGAATACGGATATTTATTATATGTTTCTATGTTAATAGCGGAATTATAAGATCATTTATTGTAGTGGGGCTTGTGTGCGGTGCAGTTCTATATCTTAAGGCGTTAAGTGTGTATTACATAAAATATGGAGTAAGACTTGTAGGAATTTTACTGAAACCATTGAAAATGCTTGTGTCTGTGATTAGAATAGTGTTGCAGTCATTAAGGAAAGACAGACCGAAGAATGGAGAGATATAGATGAGATTTGAGACAAAGAGAGAAAGGGAACAGCGAAGAAAAAGACAGAAACGCTCAGCAATTCTGGGTATGGTATTTGCTATGCTTGTTGTTGTGGGACTTGGTGTGCTTTTATGGAATGGCAAGAAGAATATTGAAGCCAAAAATGTAGAGTACGAAAAGCAGATTAAAGAGCTTCAGGAACAGGTTGATGAAGAAAAACAGCGTACAGAAGAGCTTAATGAATATAAGAAGTATGTGCAGACGAAGAAGTTTGCGGAGGAGATTGCCAAGGATAAATTCGGACTTATATATCCAGATGAGATAATATTTAAAGGGAAGAAGTAACGTAACAGGGTTCGACACATTTTTTATATAACTGCTATTATAATGGTGTTCGGTTTAAGAAAACAGTATATTTAGACCAGAAATGAGGGGCTATGGCAGTTAAGAATGATGGATTGTGTATGACTTATACGATAAACAGATTGTCCGAAACAGCTAAGACGTTTCGCCGTCTGGGAGAAGCATATGAGTGTGCATCAGGTGATGAAGCACAAAGTCCCAGCTTTAAAAGACAGTTGTTTCTTGTTGCAGATATTCTTGAGGACTGCACGCTTATGCAGTTACAGGCAGATAAGCCGTCTAAGGGAATTGCAAGAGATATGGCTTCAAGGGCACTTGTCGCAGGAATAGTTATTAAAGATGTCAATATATTAAAAGACAAGACAGGCAGGAGTGAAGTTGTTATACTTGCAAGAACTCTTGGCAAGGGCTGTGTCGCAGAGAGAAAGATACGGAAAATAGTATGTGATGTTATGGGGATTGGATACTATTCAGACAATAATAACAGGCTTGTCATTAACGACAACTGCCAGCAGTATGTGTTTCATCAGGAGAACCGTTTCCGATTTTTATCAGGAGTTGCAAGAAAATGTAAAGAAAAAAGCGGCTTTAATGGCGATAATTTTATGGTATCAAGCCTGTCGTGTGGTAAAGTTGTGGCGGCAATTGCAGATGGCTGTGGAAGTGGCAAGAGGGCATTTATTGAGAGCAGAATGGTTATAGAACTTATGGAGAACTGTATAGATGCCGGATTTGAGGAGAAGACAGCCATAGATTTTATCAATACGGCATACATTAATTGCAGTGGCAAAGACAGCCCTGTAACTATGGATATGAGTGTTGTGGACTGCCAGTCAGGTATGATGCATTGCATAAAGTTAGGGGCGGTATCTACATTTATTAAAAGGGAGGGCTGGGTTGAGATAATCAAATCGTCCACACTTCCTATCGGTGTGCTTGAAAAGGTAGATTACGACTGCACAGCCAAGAAGTTGTACGATGGTGACTATGTAATTATGGTGAGCGATGGTGTGCTTGATAATCTTCCGTGTCTTAATAAAGAGGAGAAAATGGTAGAGATTATCGAGGAAGTCGTAATGAAAAAGCCTAAAGCGATAGCTGACGAGATACTTAGAAAGTCAATGTCATATAATAATTGTGAAGTATGTGATGACTGCACAGTGCTTGTGTTCGGACTGTTTGACACCTACAACAAATAAATATATAATTGGGCAATATTGCCATATAAAACAACAGGAGAAAGCATTTAATATGGATGTTAATAATATAGAGAAAAAGGTATGGGCATACATAAAGGCTAATAATATGCTTGAGGATTGCAGTAATGCAGTTGTCGGTGTGTCAGGCGGAGCAGATTCTGTCTGTCTTATGCTTATGCTTAACGATTATATTATACATAATAATAAAGACGTAAAGCTTCATATTGTACACGTTAATCATGGTATAAGAAAAGAAGCCGCTGATGATGAGCAGTTTACAAGAAAGCTGTGTGAAAGTCTTAAGCTTGATTATCATTGCTACAATATAGAATGTGAAAAAATAGCAAGGGAGAATAATCTTACTGTTGAGGAAGCTGGAAGACTTGAAAGATATGATATATTTAACAAGCTTTCAAAGCAGTATGATAAGACAAGGATATTTGTTGCCCATCATATGAATGACCAGGCAGAAACGGTTATTATGAATATGGCGAGGGGTACATCACTTAAAGGCATAAGAGGAATTGTGCCGGTGAGGGATAACATATGCCGTCCTCTTCTGTGCATAACAAGACAGGACATAGAAAGCTGGCTTGTACTAAGAAACCAGTCATTTGTGACGGATGTGACTAATTATGATAACGATTATACAAGGAATTCAATAAGAAATGTTCTGTTGCCATATATGGGTGAGCATATTAATAAAAATGTTGTGCAGAATATTGCATTTATGGCGCAAGAAGTACGGGCGGTTGAGAATTTTGTTGATAAAGAAGCAGACAAGCTGTACAAAAGCTGTGCAATACAGGATGGTGCAGGGATAAGATTATCAGTTGAACAGCTTGGGCAGGCAGATGAGGTGCTTGGAAAAAGAGTTATATATAAGGCGCTTGTTAAGCTTGCAGGAAGGGCTAAGGATATATATTCGGTCAATGTATATGATGTATACAAGCTTATTAATCTTCAGACAGGAAGAAAGGTAGACTCGGTATATGGAATAAAGGCAGTGCGTGAATATGAATATATTGTGCTTGAAAGAAAGAACAGAGCAGATAATACATTTTCTGACACAGCAAGTAAAGGATATAGAGCGGACACAGAGCCAACAGCAGGTGCAGGACTTGTAGAGGTTCATCGCATAGATATCACTAAATGTAGTAAAGATAGTGAAGTAATTGTTGATATAGATAAGACAGTATATATACCGGAGTATGATAAAATGTATTCAGCAAGTATCAAAATGTCCGTTTATGACAATAATGATAATGACGAAGAATTGGCGGAGAATGCTTCAAATGGTAAAATTTGCGTAAATAAATTGAATAACAGCTATACGAAGTATTTTGATTATGATAAACTTAATAAGTTACTTGATATCAGATTTAAGAATGTCGAGGATAGGATTGTGGTATCGGAAAGCGGTAATACCAAGAAGCTTAAGAAAGAACTGACAGACCGCAAGATACCTGCTTCACACAGAGATGAAATACTGCTTGTGTGTGATAATAACCGCGTGCTATGGGCGTGTGGTGTGCGCAGATGCGAAGATTGCAGGGTCACAGGCTCTACAAAGAACGTATTTAAAATACAGCTTATATTGAAAGAGAGGAATTAATTATGTCAAATAAGCACAAGATAAGTGTAATGATTTCAGAGGACAAACTTCAAGAGAAGATAGCAGAGATTGGTGCTAAGATTAGCGCTGATTATGAGGGTAAGGAAATTAAGCTTATATGTATTCTTAAGGGAAGCATATTCTTCTGCTGTGAACTTGCCAAGAGAATAACAGTTCCAGTAAAGATAGATTTTATGCAGACTTCAAGCTACGGAAGCGGAACAACTTCAAGTGGTAATATTGTAATTAAGAAAGAACTTGATGAGTCTATAGAAGGCGAACATGTAATAGTTGTAGAAGATATTATCGATTCAGGTAATACTTTATTCAGACTTATGCCTATGTTAGAGGAAAGAAATCCAGCAGACATATGTATATGTACACTTCTTGATAAGCCAGACAGAAGAGAAGTTGATATAGATGTTAAGTATAACGGATTTAATATTCCGGATGAATTCGTTGTAGGATATGGCCTTGACTATGACCAGATGTATAGAAATCTTCCATTTATAGGAGTTGTTCATCTTGATGATGAGAATTGATTATTACCTAATTACGAATATATGTAAGAATGGAGATTGATATGGATAATAAGAAAAATGTAAGATTTTCAGGAATGGGAATCTATATGATTATTGTGATTATAGCAGCGATGTTTATTATGTATGTTGCAAGAATGAATACAGGTACAAGCAATTATACTTATAACGAATTAGTTAACGATATCAGCAAGGGTAAGATAGAGAGCGTATCCATAAGACAGAATGCAGAAGTTCCAACTGGTGTTGTAACTGTTAAGGTGAGCGGTGAGCAGTCAGTTAAGAGTGTATATGTATCAGATGTTAAAGATGTAGAAGAACTTTTACTTGATAAGAATATAGAATATACACTTAAAGATGTTGCAAGACAGAGTGTTATGCTTACAACTATACTTCCATTTGGCTTAAGCCTTCTTGTTATTGTATTCATTATGATGATGTTTACAAGACAGGCTGGTGGCGGTGGCAATGCCAAGATGATGAATTTTGGAAAGAGCAGGGCCAGAATGATAAGCAGTGCTGATAATAAAGTTACATTTAAGGATGTAGCTGGTCTTCAGGAAGAAAAAGAAGAACTTGAGGAGATAGTTGATTTCCTTAAAGATCCAGTAAGATATACTTCTCTTGGTGCAAGAATACCTAAGGGTGTTATTCTTACAGGTGCACCTGGTACAGGTAAGACACTTCTTGCCAAAGCTGTTGCCGGAGAGGCAAGCGTACCATTCTTTAGCATATCAGGTTCGGATTTCGTAGAGATGTTTGTTGGTGTTGGTGCTTCAAGAGTAAGAGATATGTTTGAGGAAGCTAAGAAGAACGCACCTTGTATTATATTCATTGATGAGATTGATGCTGTTGCAAGACGAAGAGGAACAGGTATGGGCGGCGGCCACGATGAGAGAGAACAGACACTTAACCAGATGCTTGTTGAGATGGATGGTTTTGGTGTCAATGAAGGAATTATCGTTATGGCCGCTACTAACAGAATTGATATTCTTGACCCAGCTATATTAAGACCGGGAAGATTTGACAGAAAGATAGTTGTCGGCAGACCAGATGTTGCTGGACGACTTGAAATATTAAAGGTACACGCAGCTAAGAAGCCTCTTGGTGATGATGTTGACCTTGATAAGCTTGCAAGAACATCAGCCGGCTTTACAGGTGCTGATCTTGAAAATGTATTAAATGAAGCTGCTATTAATGCGGCAAGAAAGAAGAACAGATATATAACTAACGCAGATGTTGAAGAAGCATTTATTAAGATAGGAATAGGTGTTGAGAAGAAGAGTAAGATTATATCTGACAAAGAGAAGAAGATTACAGCTTACCACGAATCAGGACACGCTATATTATTCCACCTTTTACCAGATGTTGGGCCGGTTCATACAATATCAATCATTCCTACAGGAATGGGTGCGGCAGGTTACACAATGCCGCTTCCTGAAAGAGATGAGATGTTTAACACTAAGGGGAAAATGCTTCAGAATATCGTTGTAAGCCTTGGTGGACGAGTAGCGGAAGAACTCATATTTGATGATATAACAACAGGTGCTTCACAGGATATCAAGCAGGCAACACAGACAGCAAGAGATATGGTTACTAAGTATGGTTTCTCTGACAAGCTTGGTCTTATTAATTATGATACAGACAGTGATGAGGTATTCATCGGAAGAGATCTTGCACATACAAGACCATATGGTGAAGATGTAGCAGCACTCATTGATGAAGAAGTTAAGAGAATTGTAGATGAGTGTTATACCAAGGCTAAGAAGCTTATATCAGAGAATATGGACGTGCTTCATAGAAGTTCAGAACTTCTTCTTGAGAAAGAGAAGATTTCAAGAGAAGAATTTGAAAGTTTGTTTGAAGATAAGCCATATGGAGAGAGTTTATAATCAGGTATTAACAGAGATTTTGCAGTTAAAACGCAGTTAAATAATGGAAATGTATTTATACACAAAAAACATTTGGTAATAATTCACAAAAAAAGTTGCAATATATTGTAAAGTTTGTGAACACTTATGGGGCTTTGTATGATATTATAATTAACGTAAAAACCCCCAATACATTATATATTTTTTGCTACACCCCATAATAAGTGAAATACCTTCTCCAAAAAGGACAGTCCCCCCAGACTGTCCTTTTTATTTGCACGAGTAACGATGAGAATGGATAATTTAAAGAAATCTTCCATCCTGCTTGCAGGAATGGGAGATTCCTTTAATTATGAATTCGAGGAGCACCGCGTCATAGGTAAGAGCGTATTTTATAAAGTAAATAAATTACGAAGCAGAAACGCTCTTACCTATGCCATCGTTACGAGTTAAGAGAAGCCGTAAATTAAAGAAATCTTAATAAATATATCTTACAGTTGAATAAATACCCGTAATGATATAAAATTATATATGATTAATGTCAAGGAGTATTTTCTATGATAATAAGCGCAGGAGTTGAGAACCTTACATCATGGGAAAGAAAGCTTTTGTATATGTGTAATGCAAGACCAACCATTAATACAAGAGCTTTATTTTCTGATGCGACAAACGATTACAGATGTCCGGCAGAGCCTATGCCGGGTGATACAGTTAAGATACGATTAAGAACAGGTCGTTATAATGTAGACAAGGCGTATATATATGTTAATAATGTAGAATACCCTATGACAAAGATTAAGGCAGTTGGAGTATTTGATTATTACGAGGCTGAGATTAAAGTTAATAATGACAAATTATATTATTATTTCAAGGTAGAGACTGGAAAGGTTGTATGCTATTACAATCAGATAGGAGCTATTAAAGAACTTAATACTTATTATAATTTCCAGATTATGCCGGGATTTAAGACACCTGACTGGGCAAAGGGCGCAGTTATGTACCAGATATTTGCCGATAGATTTTGCGATGGTGATAAATCTAATAACGTGCTTGATGATGAATACAGTTATATAGGCGAACACGTCTGTCAGGTTAAGGATTGGGATAAATATCCAGCCAATATGGGTGTAAGAGAGTTCTATGGTGGCGATTTGCAGGGCGTGCTTGATAAGCTTGATTATCTTAGCGAGCTTGGTGTCGAGGTCATTTATTTTAATCCGTTGTTTGTTTCGCCATCTAATCATAAGTACGATATACAGGACTATGATTATATAGACCCACATTTTGGTGTTATAGTAAAAGATGATGGGGAACTTTTAAAAGAAGGTGACCAGAACAATACTAATGCAACACGATATATTAACAGGGTTACAAGTAAGGAAAATCTTAAAGCGAGTAATGAGTTCTTTGCCAAGGCGGTAGAACAGATACACAGCAGAGGAATGAAAGTCATAATAGACGGAGTGTTTAACCATTGTGGTTCATTTAACAAATGGATGGACAGGGAACACATTTACAGTTCTAGTGATGACGATTATGCCTGCGGTGCATATGAGAAGTATGAAAGCCCATACCACAGCTTCTTTAAATTCTATGGTAATCAGTGGCCGGATAATGGTTCATATGACGGCTGGTGGGGACACGATACACTTCCTAAGCTGAATTATGAAGACTCAGATACACTTGAAAAGTATATTATAGATATTGGAAAGAAATGGGTATCTCCACCGTACAATGTAGATGGCTGGAGGCTTGATGTTGCAGCTGACCTTGGGTACAGCAAGGAATATAACCATACATTCTGGAAAAAGTTCAGACAGGCTGTTAAGGAAGCTAATCCGGAGGCAATAATACTTGCAGAGAATTATGGTGATTCATATGACTGGCTTCAGGGTGATGAATGGGATACGATTATGAATTATGATGCCTTTATGGAGCCTGTAACGTGGTTTCTTACAGGAATGGAGAAGCATAGTGATGAAATGCGCCCTGATTCATTAGGTAATCCTGATTATTTTTTTGGCGCTATGCACCATAATATGGCAAGAATGGGTGGACAAAGTTATTCTATATCTATGAATGAGCTTTCTAACCACGACCATTCAAGATTTCTTACAAGAACTAACCATATTGTTGGCAGGGTTGATAAGCTTGGATCAGAAGTGGCTAATCAGAATGTGAATAAGTTTGTATTTATGGAGGCTGTCATTATTCAGATGACGTGGCCGGGTGCACCAACTGTATATTATGGAGATGAAGCGGGAGTGTGTGGTTTCACAGACCCTGATAACAGAAGAACTTATCCATGGGGACATGAAGATAAGGAGCTTATAGACTTTCATAAGGCAGCAATAAAGATGCACAAGGAGAATGAGGTATTAAGAACCGGCTCGTATAAGCAGCTTTATTCAGCACATAATGTTATTGCATATGGAAGATTTACATCAGATGATGCAGTGATAGTTGTTGTTAATAATGGGGAAGATGAGATAAGAGTTAATATACCTGCCTGGGAGACTGGACTTGCTATGGATGATGATGTCGAGCAGATAATGGTAACATTTGAGGGCGGATATTCAACAGACAGACAAGGTTACAGACTTAAAGACGGAATTCTTAATATAGGCTTAAGAAAGACTTCAGCTACAGTGTTAAGACGTCTTAGATGGTAGATAATGCTGTTAAAATATAATACACAGAAGTAAGAATGAGGAGTAATGTATAATGGCAGTAGATAATAACGAGGAAAAGAATAAAATAGTTCTTAACCGTAAGATGAGATTATGGAACAAGTATAAGAAGCCGGTAATAGGTGTTATTTTGGCTGTAGTAGTTATTGCAGTTGTTGCAATTGTTCTTAAATTATGCAGTATTGGAAAGCCGGTGGAAGATAAGGCGACAACACTTGCCAATAACAATAATAATAACAATGATATAATTATTACACAGTCATCTATAGAGATGTCTAACAATGAAACAACAAGTGCAGCTGATACAGAGAGTACAACATCAGCTGTAACAGAAAGCACAACAAGCAGTACAACATCAGCAGCTCAGGTATCAGGCGGAGTTGCCAGGATTACAACTAAGGCAGAGATACAGGAATACACATCACGTTCTAATTATGATGATGCAGTATTCTTTGGTGATATGATTGTATCAGGTATAGGTGAATATGGTTATCTTGACACATCACGCATATTCTCAGATAATAACCTTACAACAGATAAGGCACTTAATTCAGTGTCAAGTGTTGCGGCGGCTAATCCATCTAAGGTATATGTCCTTGTTGGACTTAACGACCTTAACTATGGAACAAGGTCAGGAGAGAATGTAGCTGAGAGAATAGGTTCAATAGTAGAATCGCTTAAGGAAGCAATTCCATCAGTAAAGGTATATGTAGTGTCACTTCTTCCTATAACACAGAGCTTTGAGGCAAAGTCAAATGTAAAGATAACACAGGCGGCTATTGATGAAGCTAATAGCACACTTGCAGCCAGGGCGACAGAGTATGGAATGACATTTATAGATATAGCAGATGCATTTAAGGATGAGTCTGGATATCTTAATACAGATGTATCAACAGGTGGATATAACCTTAATCATAACTATTACCCATTCTTCCTTAATAATATATCGGGAGCGTCTAACTAATGAAATTTTATGTAATGTCACTATTTCCACAGATGATTTTAGATGGGTTGAATACAAGTATAACAGGCAGGGCTATAGATTCAGGAGTATTGTCTATAGAAGCTGTTGATATAAGGGATTTTTCCAATAATAAGCATATGAAGGTAGATGATTACCCATATGGCGGAGGAGCAGGAATGGTTATGCAGCCGGGACCCGTGTGCGATGCTTATGAGAGCATAGCAGCCAGATGTTCAGGCAGACCAAGGGTTGTGTATATGACACCACAGGGGCATACATTTAACCAGCATATGGCAGAAGAATTTGCCAAAGAAGAAGAACTTGTAATTCTGTGTGGACATTATGAGGGAATTGATGAGAGAGCACTTGAAAGCATAGTTACAGACTATGTGTCAATTGGAGATTATGTCCTGACAGGTGGAGAGCTTCCGGCGATGGTTGTTATCGACTCAGTGTCAAGATTAGTTCCGGGAGTACTTAATAATGATGAGTCAGCCCAGACAGAGAGCTTCTCAGATGGTTTATTAGAATATCCACAGTACACAAGACCAGCCAATTACAAAGGTATAGAAGTGCCAGAAGTATTATTATCAGGTCACCACGGCAATATAGAGAAGTGGAGGCACGAGAAGTCGTTAGAACGTACTAAGAAGTACAGACCGGACTTATATGAGAAATATATGGCTGAGAACAATAATAACAGTTAAAATAATTGTTGACGGATAAGATATTTATGTGGTAAACTAATCAAGTCTTTTGGTGAATAACTTGATTGTTTACTACAGGATATTATGATGTGAAGTCACAATAAGCCTAGATAGCTCAGTCGGTAGAGCAGAGGACTGAAAATCCTCGTGTCACTGGTTCGATTCCGGTTCTAGGCACTTATATATAATTATATATACATTATGCGGGTGTAGTTCAATGGTAGAACACTAGCCTTCCAAGCTAGATACGTGGGTTCGATTCCCATCACCCGCTCTATTTTTTTACCCAGAAGTGATGTATATAATAATGATTATTATAGTATACAAAGTTATATTTATTGATTAAAAGCAGTTATAGGGCTATAAAGTAATATTTATTAACTGAAAATGAGCATCAGGAAAGTACTATACTAATGAAAGGAACAAAGGCAATGATAGACAGCTATGTTGCACTGGATATAGAAACTACAGGGCTTAACCCGGCAGCAGACAGAATAATTGAGATAGGAATGGCAAGGGTATGTAATGGAAACGTGACAGATACATATTCAACACTTGTCAATCCAGGCATTAAGATAAGCGACAGAATAATAGAGCTTACACATATACATAATGAGGAGCTTACAGATAAGCCAAGAATTAATGAACTGATTGAAGATGTAATACAATTTATAGGAGATTATCCTATACTTGGACATAATGTTATATTTGATTACAGCTTTTTAAAGAAGGCGGCGGTTAATAACAATCTTGCATTTCCGTCAGCAGGAATAGATACACTTAAAATGGCAAGAAGAATACTTCCAGAACTGGAGCATAAGAAGCTTGATTATCTGTGTGAGTATTTGAAGATTGACCCTGGTAACTCACACAGGGCTTTAGATGATGCGCTGAGTGCAAGCGGAATATACTGGAAAATGTATACAATAAAACCGGATGATTCAGGATTTGAAATACCATCTGAGCTTGTATACAGTGTGAAAAAGGATAGTCCGATTACACAGGCACAAAGAAATTATCTTACAGCACTTGTTGTAAAGCATAATGTTAAGCTTGATATCCCGATTGATGAGATGACCAAGAGTATAGCTTCACGAAACATAGATAAGATACTTTCAGAATATGGAAAATAATGGTTAGTTATGAATTAATGTTTATATAGGTAATGTATTCATATAATTAATTAAATACCTAGTTAATAGCTGATACTATCAGGTCTTTATTAACAGACTTGATAAGTGAGGCGTATTGTCTTAACTGCCTGATTTTGGAAGCATTTCCTGCTTCTGAATATAATGCGTAAAGGTCAGTATAGGTAAGTCGTATGTCAGAGCCTATCTTTACGGCATATTCAAGAAATGCTGTGGCATCGGATATGTCCTTATGTTCAATAAGGATATGTCCAAGCTCTGAAAGACTCTTTATAAATGAAGTGTAGTTGTCTTCATATTGTGTTAAAGTATCAAGATTAGCAACACCATATTTTAACTTAAGGTCAGTGTTGGAATACTCTGACAGGTTAAGCATTGGCTCAGTCTTAAGTGTCTGGATATTATTATAAGCCTTAAGGGCTTCTGGTGAATTATTTAATATGTCAGCTAATGTCAGGCTGTTATCTATAGCAGGAAGTGAGTCGTCCCATTTAATATAGTTAAGGGTGCTTATATCCTGCTTTCTTGTTGAATTGGCTTTCTGTTCCCTTTCCCAATATTTTTTTGAGCGTTCTGAGCCAGAACGTGTACTTTTTTTAAGATAAAGTTGAATAACTATTAATATTATTATAAAATAAGGCAATATAAAGTGCATAGTATTCTCCGTTTCCAATATGTTATTAAAATGTATTGTTTAATGTGCTGCTATGTTTAAGGAGGTAATTATGATTAATTTAAAAAAGAGCAAAACTAAAAGAATATTTGCTGCAGTTATAATAGTAATCCTTGTACTTGCTATGGTACTTCCTATGGCTGTGTCAGCATTTATTTAAGATTAAGTATAGATTGAAAATGTAATATATGCAAGTTCAAGCTTGTAATTGATTGTAATATGTGAAAAACATAGAAACGAGGAATTATATGAAATTAGGCAAGGTATCAGATACAATTCTTTCAAGGTCTGTATTAAAGCCTCTTAACACTGTAAGAGGCCAGAAGGTTACACGTATGGATATTGGACAGGATGTGTCTGAGGTGGATATTAGAGAGCATGGCATGGATAAGACACTGTTAAGTGCGACAGCCTGTGGATATATGCCTCTTATTAAAGCCGTTAATAATATATATGCCGCTGGCGGCACACCCATAGCGGCAAGTGACTGCATAGTTATGCCAGAGCAGGCAAGGGAAATCCGTATAAGGGAAGTAATCGCAGGACTTACAAGACAGGCGGCGGTTACAGAAGTGCCAATAGCCGGAGGGCATACAACAGTCAGTGCTTCGGTCAGTGAGCCGGTAGTAACTGTTACAGTGCAGGGCTTAAGGGAAGACAATAGAAATGTTATTGAGGCAGGACAGCATATAATTGCCGCTGGCTGCATAGGAATAAGTGGAGTAAAGCAGTTAGTTGAAACTGATGAGCAGGCGGTATACGAAAGATACAGTAAAGACTGGGTAAGTAAGGCTGTTGGCGAAGATACAGATATGTATATAGGCGGAATGGTACAGCTTTTAAGGGACAATGGAATTAATTGTTATATGCACGATGTATCAGAGGGAGGAATATTTGGTGCGTTGTGGGATATGTGTGAATATGGCAATGTCGGACTTGATGTTGACATAAGAAGCATACCTGTAAGACAGGAGATTATAGAGATATGCGAATTATTCAATGTTAATCCGTATGAACTGCAATCTTTAGGTTGTTTATTAATGACAGCGGATAATGATTGTGATATTATTAATATACTTAACAGCAATAATATCCCAGCCGCAGTTATAGGAAGAATTGTGAAGGGCAATCAGAGAATTCTTCACAATAAAGATGAAGAAAGATTTCTTACATTACCTAATCAGGATGAGATATTCCGCTGTATAAAGACAGCACAATAATTTAATTGAAAGGGTATGATGATATGAGAGAGAAAATCCTTAACTTGTTAGAGAATAATGGTAGAATTGACATTCACGATATGTCCGTTATGCTTGGAGTCGCGCAGGAAGAAGTCGCGAATGAGATAGCAGATATGGAAAAGGAACATATTATCTGTGGTTATAATACCCTTATCAATTGGGATAAGACAGGCGATGAGAAGGTTACAGCACTTATTGAGGTAAAAGTTACACCTCAGAGAGGACTTGGTTTTGACAGCATTGCCGAGACAATTTACAAATACGATGAAGTTACATCAGTTTATCTTATGTCTGGTGGCTTTGATTTTACAGTTATTATTGAAGGAAAGACTATGAAGTCTGTTGCACAGTTTGTGGCGGCGAAGCTTGCACCACTTGATTCAGTGCTCAGCACATCAACACATTTTGTATTAAAGAAATACAAAGATTATGGAACTGTAATTGATGAAGAAGACAAGGATGAAAGGATGTTAGTAACACCATGAGAGATGCTTTATCTAAGAAAATAGTAGATATAGAGCCTTCAGGTATAAGAAAGTTCTTTGACGTTGTAAGTGAAATTCCAGATGCAATATCACTTGGCGTTGGTGAACCTGATTTTGATACGCCTTGGAATGTAAGGGAAGAAGGCATATACGCATTAGAGAAGGGAAGAACATTTTATACTTCTAATGCAGGACTTAAGGAATTAAGACAGGAAATAAGCAGATATGTTGCAAGAAAATATGATACACAGTATGACCCAATGAAGCAGGTACTTGTAACTGTGGGTGGAAGCGAGGCTATAGACGTAGCGTTAAGATGTATGGTTGACCCAGGTGATGAGGTGCTTATACCACAGCCAAGTTATGTATCATATCTTCCTTGTGCAGTTATGGCAGATGCTGTTCCTGTATTTATTAATCTTAAAGAGGAGAATCAGTTTAAGCTTACTAAGGAAGAACTGTTAGAGCATATTACGGATAAGACTAAGATTCTTATAATGCCATTTCCTAACAATCCGACAGGTGCTATTATGACAAGAGAAGAACTTATGGAGTTAGTGCCTGTTATTATAGAGAAGGATTTGTATGTTATATCAGATGAGATATATTCAGAGCTTACATATGGAGATAACAAGCACTGCTCAATAGCAAGCCTTCCTGGTATGAAAGAAAGAACTATTATGATAAATGGTTTCTCCAAGGCATTTGCTATGACAGGCTGGAGATTAGGTTATGCCTGTGGACCTGCTGAGATTATAAAGCAGATGATTAAGCTTCATCAATATGCGATTATGTGTGCACCAACTAACAGCCAGTTTGCCGCTGTTGAGGCATTAAGGAATTGTGATACAGAGGTAGAGAAGATGGTTACAGCCTACGACCAGAGAAGAAGGTTTCTTCTTCATGAGCTTAAGAGTATGGGAATAGACTGTTTTGAGCCATTTGGGGCATTCTATATATTTCCATCTATCAAGAAGTTTGGTATGACATCAGATGAATTTGCTAGCAGACTTCTAGAAGACCAGAAGCTTGCAGTTGTTCCTGGAACAGCATTTGGCAATAGCGGTGAGGGCTTTGTAAGAATATCGTACGCTTATTCAATTGAGAACCTTAAAGAAGGAATTAAGAGAATAAAGAACTTTATAGAAAAGTTATAAGTACATATTAACTACAATGGAGGAAGAATTATGGCAGGAATGAACGCAGATTTTATCAATCCATTTTTAATGTCAGCGACTAAGATAATGCAGGAAATATGTCAGACAGAGATGAAGATAGGAAAGCCTTATGTCAAGACAACAGAATTCGAGAATGAGTCGGTTGCAGTTATGATAGGTATAACAGGTGAGTTAAAGGGTCAGGTTATTATGGCATTTGAGTTTAATAAGGCATTGGACGTGGCATCTAAGATGATGATGGGTATGCCGGTAACTGCACTTGATGATATGTCTATAAGTGCAATAAGTGAGCTTGGTAATATGATTATGGGTAATGCTGCAACAATATTCTCAACAAAGGGATATGTTATAGATATTACACCACCAAGTGTATGTCACGGAGATATGACTATTACACAGTCATATACACAGAATATATGTGTGCCTATCCATTCAGGTGACGAAGTGGCACTTGAACTTAATATAGCTGTAATAGCAGAACAGTAAAGAATTATAAGGAAAGATAATTATGTTAAATATAGTATTACATGAGCCAGAGATGCCTGCTAATACTGGCAATATAGGAAGAACCTGTGTAGCGGCAGGCGCACGATTACATTTAATTGAGCCGCTTGGGTTCAGCCTTAATGAGAAAATGCTTAAAAGAGCGGGACTTGATTACTGGGATAAGCTTGATGTGACAGTATATAATGATTATGAAGATTTTCTTAACCGTAATCCGGGCGCTAAGATATATATGGCAACTACTAAGGCACATCATACATACGCTGATGTGAAGTATGAAGACGACTGCTATATTATGTTCGGAAAGGAAAGTGCGGGAATACCAGAGGATATACTTGTAGACCACGAGGATACCTGTATAAGGATACCGATGATTGGAGATATCCGTTCCCTTAATCTTTCTAATTCAGTGGCAATAGTGGCTTACGAGGCATTAAGACAGCACGGCTTTGAGAATATGAGCTTGTCAGGAGAATTGCATAAGCTTCATTGGAAGTAATTAATTATAATGGGATGAGGGTACATTTTATGTATCCTTATCCTTTGTAATATACAGAGTTATCAGATGAGTAAGGTGTATTGGATACAGGAGTTGCGAAACGTATGAGAAACAACAGCAATATCGTTAATTTTTATGCGAAAGAATATATAAGAGAGAGGTTAGAAAGCTCTCTGGATAAATTCATAGATAAACAGCTTATAATGGTGGTAGCACCATCGGGATATGGAAAGTCCACACTTGTAAGGCATTATTTTAATGACAGGCCATATTATAATAAAATGTGGTTCCCTATGCAGAGTAAAGAAAAAGACGACAACTGGGTGTGGAAAAGATTATGCCAGAAGTTGGGTGAATATAGTGAAGAGTTAAAAGGAAAACTGTCGGATACACAGCTTCCACAGTCTAAGCAGGAATTGTCTTATATAGTTAAAATATTAAGGCAATATGTCAATGATACAGTATATCTTATAGTAGATGATTATCAGGAATGTGCAAGTGTCACATTAGACAACCTTATAATGGAAGTTGTAGATAATATAGACAATATTCATATAGTGCTTATATCAAGAATACTCCCATACAATATACCATATGAAGCAATGTTTCTAAAAGGACAAAGTGTGCTTATCACACAGCAGGATTTAAAGCTTACTAAAGACGAAGAAAAAGTAATATTTAAAGAGAATGAAATAAATCTTACAGCTGAAGAAGCAGATTTGTTATATGAGCATACAGATGGCTGGATTAGTGCTGTTTATCTGTCTTTATATGAATATAAGAAGCTTGGCAGAATGGGTGGTTTTCTTTCTGTCAATCATCTGTTAAAGACAACTATATTTGATAAGTTGTCAGCAGATATGCAGGAATTCTTTATGAAAATGTCACTTTTTGACTGGTTTGATATTGAAGGTGCAGAGTATGTCACACAGCTTGATGTTACAGAGAATGACCTGCTTGAAAGTGTAGAGCAATTTGGATTTCTTGATTATGATGTGACAACACATTCATTTGCTATGCACACATTATTAAGAAATGTGTCTGGTATGGAATTGAATAAATCGGACATAGAAATTTCTATGCTTTATAACAGGGCGGCAGAAGTATCTGAAAAGCGAAAGTCTTATATAAAGGCAGTAGCTTATTATACTAAGGCAAAGAACTGGGACAGAATTGCAGCTTTATATGCAGGAAAGAATGGAAGACGTCTTATTGAGAGAGCACCGGGAATATTCCAGAGCGTAAGAGAGAATATAGAAGAAGTTATGTGGGAAAAATATCCGACTGTAATGCTTAATTATCTTTATTATATGTCAACTAAGGAAAATGTGCATAATGTAATGCCATTATATGAAGAGATAATTAATGATATTAATAATCATCCAATATGGAAAGATAATAAGTTCCTTATGGGCGAGATGATGATTATATTATCAATTCTTCAATTTAATAATCTTGAAAAGATGAATCAGTCCTTAATAAAAGTCAGAGAATATTTTGGTGAGAGAACATCGGTTATATTTGGCAATTCACTTCTTACTTATGGAACAACGTGTATGACGACATTGTATTACAATAAGTCAGGCAGGCTCAAGGAGATAATAGAGCAGGAAAAAGAATATGCTAAAGCATATATGAGAATAACACAGGGAAGCAGAGTGGGATGGGATGAATTCTTTGATGCAGAATATGCAATGATTACAGGTGATATTGATACAGCCTACAGGCTAGCAAAGCAGGTGTTATTACAGAACATTTTAAGAAACCAGACGTGTATAATTATAAGCTGCTACTATATGATATTAAAATGTCTTATATATTATGGTAAGAAAGAGGAATTCTATGAAGGCATTGAAAAGCTTAATGAGTTGACCAGGGATATAACATATCCCCTTCTTATTATAGATGCTGAGCTTGTGCAGGGCTATGTATATGCGTGCCTTGGACAGCAGGAGAAAATGTCAGACTGGTTACAGAATTTCAGACTTGAGAACTGTAGTAAGCAGATAAGGAACATACGAAGCGGCTGTATGACATATGGAAAGCTTATGTGTTATAAGAAAGACTGGGCAATGCTTGATATGATAGGACAGCAGATGATGGTTCCATATGAGAATACATCACATATATATCCATTTATAACAGGCTGCGTATACAGGGCAATAGCACAGTATAATATGGGTAATACAACAGAAGCTGAAAGGTATATTAAGTGGGCAGTTGAACTTTCATATGACGATAACGTGATAATGCCATTTATTGAGAATGGTGTTGAATTAGAACCTGTTATAGAAAATGTGTATACAGACGGATTCCTTGAGTCATTAAAGCCATATATCGCTAAATACAAGGCTGGAATAGAAAGCTTTAATGCAGTTAAAGACGACAATCCATATAAGCTTACCAAGAGAGAAAAAGAGCTTATGGAATATGTTAAGGCTGGTTATAAGAATTCAGAGATTAGTGAGCAGATGCACATCGCATTAGTGACAGTTGAGAAAAATCTTACAAGCGTATATAGAAAGCTTGGAGTTAATAATAGAACATCAGCAATTATGATGTTACAGAAATAATATGTTATAGAATAATATGTAATTTAATGCTTGCGGACAGGCTTATAAAATAACAGATTATGGAGCAAAAACCAGTATATCATATAATAAAAAGTATGGTTTACCATAATAGAAAATCATTTTCTATATATGTATACTACAAAAGTTAGTTTAAAATTGAGTAAATAGGAAAGGAAAATTAATGGTAAATAAGTACAAAGAAAGATTAAAGCATTATACGATTAATCGTAAGTTAAAGGCTACTCTTGGAGTTGTAGCTCTTATAGCATGTATTATAGGTGTAATTCTTATAAGTGGTATATTAGCGGTTGCTAATAATGTAAAGGGAATATATCAGGGACCAATGAACAATGTTAATGATATAGCTAATGTTAAATATGGTCTTACTGATTTACAGAGAGCCATTAACAGACTTTTAGCTGAAGGTTCTGATAATATGGCAGATAGATATGCAAATTTTGAAAAGACAGTAGAAGAAGATGTCAATCTTGTCGTTTCAGGAGTTGATGATATGGATAAGCATTTCAAGACAGAAGCTACGAGAGCAAAGCTTTCAGAAATGCAGGCTAAGATTAACGAGGGCGAGAAAGTAAGACCTCAGGTTATGCAGCTTTTAAAGAGCGGAAAGATTGATGAAGCTTATGCACTTAATTATAATACATATCTTCCTATAGTTAACGAAATCAAGTCATTAGCAAATGATATAGAGACATTAGTATACCAGAACGGAGCAGTGTATTATACTCAGTCAGTGCGTCTTGGTAATGGACTTACAATAGCAGGTATTATACTTGTTGTTGCGTTATTATTTATTTCAACATTCTTTACAAGAACTATAACAGAAGTTCTTACAACACCAGCCAAGCAGATTGTTGAAGCGGCAGAGCAGATGTATCATGGAGATATGTCAGCAGCTAATCTTATAACATACGAATCAGAAGATGAATTCGGAGCTATGGCAAAGACACTTAAGGGAACAATGTTAAATCTCCACGCATATGTGGATGAAATATCAACAGTTTTAAGAGAAATTGCAAGTGGTGATTTAACTAAGGATTCAGATGAAATTACAGATTTCCTTGGAGATTTTGTAAGCATCAAAGAATCATTTGTATACATTTTAAAGAATTTTAATATAACATTAACTAATATTGCCAAGACATCAGAGCAGGTTGATATTGGTGCCGAGGATCTTTCAAAGGCAGCAGGTGATCTTGCTAAGGGAACAACAGACCAGGCAAGTGCTGTTGAAGAACTCACAGCTACAGTTGAAACAGTAGCGGCATTAGCTAAAAAGAGTGCAGATCAGACACAGACTGCATATGATAATGTATTAGCGGTAGCAGAAAATGCAGAAGAAGAACGTAAGAAGATGGACAGCCTTACAGAAGAAATGGCTAATATTATCGAAATATCTAATAAAATCGAAGCAATTACTTCAACTATCGAGGATATCGCTTCACAGACAAGTCTTCTTGCACTTAATGCTTCAATTGAAGCTGCCAGAGCTGGTGATGCAGGACGTGGTTTCGCAGTGGTTGCAGAGCAGATTGGAAAGCTTGCAACAGACAGCCAGAAGTCAGCTGTTAATACAAGAGAACTTATTGTTAAGACTATAGAAGAGATTAATAAGGGTAACGAGATAACCGCCTCTGTTGCACAGGCATTTGAAGGAACAATTAATGAAATGCAGAAGTTTGCTGATGTAGCTAAGGAAACTAATGAGTCAGCAAGAAATCAGGCAGAAATATTATCACAGATTGAACAGGGTATCGAGCAGATATCAGGTGTTACACAGAACACAGCAGCTTCTTCACAGGAAAGCTCAGCAATCAGTGAACAGCTTGAACAGAGAGCCAGGGAGCTGGATAAGCTTATTAATAACTTTAAGCTTTATAGACCGGTTAGCAGATAATAGGACTAAAATTATATATTAATGCTTGATTGGTGGCTGTAATTGATAACAACGGACGATTGGCTGCAATCAACATAAGCAACGAAGACACATTTGCATTGAGTGTCGCTCGCAGCGGTACTAAGTCGCCAGCTAAGGCTGCCGACTAAGGACCGGCGGCTCCCCATCGTCTTCTTATGCTTATGTTGATTGCAGCCAATCGTCCGTTATTAACATCACCCCTTTGCAAGTGGCAGTGTAAATATAAACTCTGTTCCCACATCTGCAGTACTGATTACATCGATATGTTCCTCGTGTGCCTGAATTATTTCCTTGGTTATGGATAGTCCAAGTCCAGACCCTTTCTTGTCACGGCCTCTTGAGGCATCTGATTTATAAAATCTATCCCATATTTTATCAATATCTTTCTTGGCAATTCCGCTTCCAGTATCTTTAATGGATATCTGGGCTTTATCACCTTTTTCTTTGACAGTTACATATATAAAGGAGTTATCGTGGCTGAATTTGATTGCGTTATCTACAAGGTTGTATATAACCTGTTGTATTTTACCTTTGTCAGCTTTGACATTAAGTGCTGTGCCAGAGAATGTCAGGCTGAACTTAATGCCTTTCTTTTTACACGAACCCTCAAGAGTTTCTATTGTATGCTTTATTACTGAGTTAATATCAAATGTTGTAATCTCAAGGCGGACAGTCTTAGGGTCAAGTTCATTAAGTGTAAGTATATTGCTTGTAAGCTTGGTAAGTCGTTCGGTTTCAAATAATACAATATTAATGTATTTATTAATCATCTCCGGTGGTACTGTTCCGTCCTCAATGGCTTCAAGGTAGCCTTTTATTGAAGTAAGAGGCGAACGGAAGTCGTGCGAAATATTGGATAAGAACTTCTGCTGGAACCGGTCCATTTCGTTAAGTTCTTTTGCCATATAATCTAGAGAAGCCGCCAGACGTCCGATTTCATCGTTGTGGTGTATCTTAATGCGGTAGGAAAGATTACCTTTTCCATATTCTTCAGTAGCCTTGGTAAGCTCATTGATAGGCTTGTGAATATGTATGAAATATAGCACCAGCATAGAAAGTGAAAGCAGCATAGCAATCACCAGTGTAAGATAGTTGGTGTTAAATGTATCATATACCCTGTCAGTTATGACAGTTTCAGGCATATTGATGACAACATAGCCTTTCATTGTGAAATTGCTGGCAATAGGAAAATATGCACTTACAACAGTTTCGTCAAATACACCATAGAAATCACCTGTCTGTGTGTGTGCACCTTTAAGTCTGCCATAATCAAAATCCTTAAGTTCATATAGATAACCATTAGAATCTGCTGTTCCAGAAAATCCAGTATCTAACATAACATCACCGAATGGGCTTACGAACATAATTCTTGTGTGGTTGAGTTCAGATACTATTTTAAGGTCAGCTTCTATGCCTGAAAGATATTCTGGCGTGAAGGTATCTTTTGCAAATGTGCCGGCAATTTCGTTAGCCTGCTGGTAAAGCACTTCAGAATAATAGTCATATACTTTATTATAATCGTGCCTGAAACATATTGTTGTTACAGCTATAAATCCTACAACAGCAATTATTATATATAGAGTTATCTGTTTGGTAAGCATATTATATTTCATATTGAGTCCGTTCCTGCTTATTTAGTCACAAATTTGTAGCCAATTCCCCATACGGTTTCAATCGACCATTTATCGTGGTCTTTAATCTTTTCACGAATTCGTTTGATGTGCACATCGACAGTACGGGTATCGCCGATGTAATCATAGCCCCAGATATTGTCAAGAAGCTGTTCTCGTGTGAACACCTGATTAGGTGCAGATGCAAGGAAGTATAAAAGTTCAAGTTCTTTAGGCGGCATTTCTACAGCCTTTTTATCATAAGTAACTGAGTAATTGTCAAGATTGACAATTAAGTCAGGATACGTTACACATCTTGCATTTTCTGATGGTGCAACGGTAGTCTGTGGAAGATGATAACGTCTTAATACAGCTTTAACACGTGCGACAAGTTCTTTTGTTTCAAATGGCTTGATAATATAATCATCAGCACCAAGCTCCAGACCTAATACCTTGTCAAATGTTTCGCCCTTAGCTGAAAGCATAATTATTGGCGTATTATTATTCTTCCTGATTTCACGGCATACCTGATATCCGTCAATACCAGGAAGCATAAGGTCTAACAGAATGAGGTTAGGCTTGAATGTAGAAAGGTTATCAAGTGCACTTTCGCCGTCATATACAATCTTAGTTTCAAAACATTCTTTTGTAAGATAGAGTGAGATGAGTTCAGCTATATTCTCATCATCATCTACGATTAAAATTCGTTGTTTAGCAACCATATGTGCCTCCATATACAATATTTATAGTTAATCTTTAAATGTTACAATTGTAACACCTTCTGCACCCTCGCCAATCTGTCCAAGGCGGAATTCTTTAATATAAGGAACCCCGTGCAGATAAGAAGTTATACCAGAGCGTAGAGCACCTGTTCCCTTGCCGTGAACAATTCGTACCTGCGGAATTCTGGCAATATAGGCATCATCAAGATATTTGTCAAGAACGGCAATAGCTTCATCAACAGTGTATCCAAGAAGATTAATCTCAGAAGATACAGAAGATGATTTTGACATCTTGATTTTACCTGAGCCACCAGCACCCTTAGGCTTAGAACTTGTTTCAGCAGGATCCTTATAGCCTTTAAGTATGGCAAGATTTTTAATATCCATTTTAGTGCTTAAGCTTCCTACAAGTACAGTAACCTGGTTTTTGTTCTTATGAATCTGGGATACAGTACCTATGACGTTCATTGTAAGAACCTTAACGTGCATACCAACCTTGAATTCAGATATATCGTGAGCCTTATGCTCGCTTATGTTGTTGGCAGGTTCAATCTTTAACTTTTCCTGCCGCTTATTCATTTTCTCACGGATAGCACTGCGGTGTTTCTCAAGCTCTTTTACAGTCATACCATGCTTGTTCATAGCATTAATTGTCTTATCAGCATACTCTTTCGCATCTTTAAGTATGCGTGCAGCTTCTTCGTTAGCTTTTCTTATAATATTGTCAGTACGTTCATCAAGACGTTCAGTTTTTTTGGTAAGTTCAGACTTTAACTGGGCAATCTGTGCTTTGTACTCATTTAATTCCTCACGCTCACGTTCAATTGTAACACGGCTTTGTTCAAGATCAGTTACAAGGTCTTCAAATTTGATATCTTCAGAGTCAAGACGGCGTGAAGCATCATTAATTATATTGTCAGAAAGTCCAAGCTTTTTGGAAATGGCAAATGCATTACTCTTTCCAGGAACTCCGATAAGAAGCCTATAAGTAGGGCGGAGTGACTGTACATCAAATTCACAGCAGGCATTTTCCACGCCATCGGTTGTGAGTGCATACATTTTAATCTCGCTGTAATGAGTTGTCGCCATTGTTGTAATATTACGTCTGTGAAGGCTGTCAAGTATAGCAATTGCAAGGGCTGCACCTTCTGTAGGGTCAGTACCAGCACCAATCTCATCGAATAAAATGAGACTGTTGCTGTCAGCTTTTTTAAGAATATCGACAGTATTAGTCATATGTGAGCTGAATGTACTAAGGCTCTGTTCAATACTCTGTTCATCGCCGATATCAGCAAATATATTGTCAAATACAGCTATGTCGGAATGTTCCAGTGCTGGAATATTAAGTCCGGCCTGAGCCATAAGAGTAAGAAGTCCGACAGTCTTTAAGGATACGGTCTTACCACCGGTATTAGGTCCTGTTATGATAAGAAGGTTAAAATCTGTACCGAGATAAATGTCTATAGGTACGACAGTATGCGGCTCAATAAGAGGATGTCGTCCTTTTTTAATATTTACTATACCTTTGTTATTCATAACAGGGCGGCTGCAATTAAAATGCCTTGATAAAAGTGCTTTGGCGAATATGCAGTCAAGATTGGTAAGTATCTCATAGTCTGAAAGCAGTGAATCGGTATATTCTGCAGCTTTTGCACTTAAATCTGCAAGAATAACTTCAATCTCAGCCTGTTCCTTAAGTTCAAGCTCTCTTATATCATTGTTAAGCTTGACAACTGCGGCAGGCTCAATAAATACAGTAGAACCGGTTGATGACTGGTCATGAACCATACCAGGCATAAGTGATTTGTATTCAGCTTTAACAGGCAGACAGAAACGTCCCTGTCTTGTTGTTATCACATAATCCTGAAGATAAGTTCTTGTAGATGGTGAATTTAATATTTTATTAAGTTCAGTGTGTATGCGGTCAGCAGCTATATTTTTCTGACGTCTTATACTGCGGAGGTTCGCACTTGCATCATCACTGATTTCATCTTCTGATATAATACATTTCTTAATTGCGTTATTAAGAAGTGTAACAGGGTCAAGCATATCTATTAAAGGTTGTATTGAATCAGCACGCTGTTCATAGTATCCCTTTATGTGGGCAGCACATTCTAATAACATAGATATGTTAAGAAGCTCAAGTGCATTAAGAGAGCTTCCAACTTTAAGTCTTGCAATGCTTCCCCTGATATCTTTTATCCTTGAGAAATCCACGCTTCCCTTCTGGTATACACGTGTAAGTGCATCATTAGTATAATCAAGTGCTGTATTGATTTTGTCTATGTCAGTCATAGGCTCAAGCTTATGAAGTATCTGCTTTGCACCGTCAGAACAGGCAAAAGATACAAGACGAGATATTATTTTATTATATTCAAGTGTTGATAATGATTTATTATTCAATGTAATACTCCTGTCATTTTAAATAATAATTATTATATGTCTGCTATTAGTGATAAAAGCTGACAATCCTCTCTTATTATATACTAAAACCGATTAAAACCATAGGATAAATTTAAGAAAGAGCCGACTTTTTAACATCTATGTCATAGTTTGTTCATAAACATAGTGTATACTTTATTTATATTGCGTAATAACCGGATAGTCAGAAGAAAAATGTACTTGTGATTTAACATATCAGATGCGTAAGCATCTGTTAATGAATAAGAATGAGGGATAATATGGAACATAAAGATACGGAGCAGAAATACGATTTATATACGGAAAAGATTGTATTAAGTCCTAAGGTTAAATATAAGAATCTTATAAGAACAATTAAGATACTTATATTGATAATAATAGCAGGAGTGGTGTATATAGCGGCTGACAAGCTTATTGTGCCGTCAGTAAAGGCGAAGTTTGATAAGAAGAAAGCAGAACAGGATAGAATTGAATTCACAAGAGATGAATATCCGGAGCCTGTTGTTGAGGATGAAGAAGGACAGCCACAGATTAAGAAGGATTATGATACATTAATGCAGTCGTTAAGAACGAAGGTAGATGATGTGCAGAAGTCAGTTGTCATAATTCAGGAAAGCACGGAAGGGCTTAATTATGAGAATTATATTGAGAACAGGGAAAATGTAACATCTACGGCAGGACTTATTGTTGCCTATGTGAATTCAAGATATATTATACTTACATCAAAGAAATATACTGATAATACTGCGGATATAAGTGTTAAGGTTAATGATAATGAATATAAGGCGGTATATGTGTGCTCAGACAGTAATACAGGTATAAGTATAATAAGTGTTGATGCTGAACAGATGAGTGAGGACGACAGGACAAGCATAGAGGTATCAGTTCTTAGTAATTCATATATACTTAACAAGGGTGAGCTTGTAATTGCCGCAGGCAATATATATGGAACGGATGGGGCAGTAGATTATGGAACTATAACCAATATCAGCTCGTACAGCCTTATAGATAATAATGTAGACATATTTGAAACTAATCTTACAGCCAAAGATGAAGATTACGCATTTTTATTTAATTCGGACGGCAATGTTGTAGGAATATCTGTACACAGTAATAAAGATGTCAAGCTTAAGTTTATGGGAATATCAGATCTTAAAGGTACTATTGAGAATATGATAAACCGTCAGGAGATTATGTATTTTGGTATTAAAGCAGAGAATGTAGACAATGAATTGGCAGATAAATACAGTCTTACAACAGGAATATATATACTTGCAGTTGAGCAGGAGTCGCCGGCATATCAGGCAGGACTTCAGACAGGAGATGTAATTGTAGAGGTAAATGGCGAGGAATGTCTTACTATGCAGAAGCTGAATGAGAAGCTGTACAGATGCAAGTCAGGACAGAGCGTTAATGTCCTTGTAAAAAGGCTTGGTAAATCAGGGTATTTTGAAGTATCTTATGATGTCAATGTGGAATACAGATAAAGCAGCTACTTGACAGTACAGAGTAGAATTAAATAGTTGAGATAAGAATATAATAAGATTAATTGAAATCAGAGAGAAATCTGATTGAATGGAGGAAGAGTATGCGTTATATAGAAACATTTAAAGACGGAGACAGAATTTCAGAGGTATACCTGTGTAAATCCAAGTCATCAGCACTTACTAAGGCTGGAAAAGAATACGAGAATGTTATACTTATAGATAAGACAGGACAGATAGATTCAAAGATATGGGATGTTAATTCAGGTGGAATATGCGATTTTGAAGTTAATGATTATGTATTTGTTAATGGACAGGTTACAAGTTATAATGGTGCATTACAGTTTAAAATAGAAAGAATTCGTGTGGCAGCAGAGGATGAGTACACACCAACAGATTATATTCCATCTTCAAGATATGATATAGAGCAGATGTATGAGGAATTATTAGGATTCGTAAGAAGTGTAGATAATCCATACATAAAGCAGCTTTTGGAAGCATTTTTCGTTGAAGATGAAGCATTTATTAAAAAGTTCAAGAATACGTCAGCAGCCAAGACAGTACATCACGGATTTATGGGTGGACTGCTTGAACACAGCCTAAGTGTTACAAGATTATGTGCAAAGATGAGTGAGAATTACGATTTCCTTAACAGGGATCTGCTTATAAGCTGTGCAATGCTTCACGATGTAGGCAAGGTAAGGGAATTGAGTGAATTTCCAAGAAATGACTACACAGATGAGGGAAATTTTATAGGACATATAGTGATTGGCTACGAAATGGTTATTGAAAAAATCAGACATATACCAGATTTTCCAGAGATATTAGCTAATGAGGTTGGTCATTGTATATTATCACATCACGGTGAGTTAGAATATGGTTCACCTAAGAAGCCGGCAATAGCAGAAGCAATAGCACTTTCTATGGCAGATAATATGGATGCAAAGCTTGAAACTTTAAGGGAATGTCTTGAAGCCAAAGACACTAATGACTGGCTTGGATTTAACAGATGGCTTGAATCCAACATAAGAAGAACAAGTTGTTAATGTGAGGAACAGTTATGGCATATAGTAAGAATGATATTGTACAGGTTACAATAGAGGATATAGGAGTAACAGGAGAAGGAATAGGCAAGATAGACGGCTATACATTATTTGTAAAAGATACAGTCATAGGTGATATAGTAGAAGTTAAGATTATGAAGGCAAAGAAGAATTACGGATATGCCAGACTTATGAATATCATAACACCGTCAAAGGACAGGGTTACACCGGAATGTAATATAGCAAGGCAGTGTGGCGGCTGTCAGTTACAGGCTATGAGTTACGCTGCACAGCTTAAGTACAAACAGAAGCTTGTCAGTGATAATTTACAGAGAATAGGTGGACTTACAGAAGGCGTAGATTATGAAATGTGTGACATTCTTGGTATGGACACGCCATTCAGATACCGCAACAAAGCACAGTATCCTGTAGGTGAGGATAAAGACGGTAATATTATTATGGGATTTTACGCAGGTCATACACATTCAATAATTCCTTGTGATGACTGCCTTTTAGGTGATGAGAACAACTCTGTAATATTAACAGCCGTCAGGCAGTGGATGAAAGATTACAGGGTAAGAGCCTATAACGAGAATATCCATAAGGGAACTTTAAGACATATACTTATAAGAACAGGATTTCATACTGATGAGATTATGGTCTGTCTTGTTACTAAGAAAATGTTAAGAAAAGAGGCGGCAGATGGACTTGTAAGAGTGATTGAGCGGCTTAATAGTGGCATTTCAGCAAGTGATAATATTTCATCAGGTAGTGATAATAATACAAGTAATAACAGTGGAAGAAAGTTAAATATAGCTTCGCTGGTTGTCAATATTAATAAAGAGGATACTAATGTAATACTTGGCAGGGAATGTGTAACTCTTTATGGAAGACCTTATATAGAAGATTACATTGGAGATATAAAGTTCCAGATATCACCGCTTTCATTCTTTCAGGTTAATCCTAAACAGACAGAAGTGCTTTATAACAAAGCATTGGAATTTGCTAATCTTACAGGCAATGAGGCAGTGTGGGATCTGTATTGTGGAATAGGAACAATCTCGTTATTTTTGGCAAAAAATGCAGGAATGGTATACGGTGTAGAGATAGTTCCACAGGCGATTGAAGATGCGAAGAATAACGCTGGGATTAACGGAATAGATAATGCAGAGTTCTTTGTAGGAAAGGCAGAAGAAGTAGTCACAGCATTTTATGAAAGCAGGAAAGCAGATGATGGTACTGGTCACAATATGACAAGACCAGATGTTATAGTGGTAGACCCACCAAGAAAAGGCTGTGATGAGAAGCTTCTGGATACTATTGTTACAATGTCACCACAGAGAGTTGTGTATGTAAGCTGTGATTCGGCAACACTTGCAAGGGATTTAAAGGTGTTATCGGAGCGTGGATATAAGATTGTGAAAGTACAGCCGGTTGACCAGTTTGGGAATACGGTACATGTGGAGACAGTTGTTCTTTTGTCCCAATTGAAACAAAAGCCAGATGATTACATTAATGTCACAATTGAACTTGATGATATGGATATAACATCTGCATAGACTAATGCAACATATGATGAGATAAAGAAGTATGTGTCTGAACATAATGCCGGCATGAAGGTTTCCAATCTGTATATTTCACAGGTAAAGAGAGCGCAATTGTGGAGGCATTGAAGCATTTTAAGATGATTCAGAAAAACTAAAAAGAGTCTGGTAAATCGGGATTTATCAAGCTGTTAATTTTGAAAATTTCTTTGAAAAACTATTGACTCCTACGC
>OCQC01000453.1_pt1 | contig 44818 bp, 80 predicted proteins | sample 1538401 | NCBI WGS metagenome assembly OCQC01 (sample SAMN04571689, study PRJEB22368) | human gut metagenome | biome: human gut; material: stool | host: Homo sapiens | place: Luxembourg | collected 2012-08-03 | reverse complement strand
TTCTACGGCGACAAGGACGCATGGAACAAATACGCCGGAAAAGGAAACACAACCAAACCGGCAGAAACACCGAAACCGACAGTGAATACTCCGAGCGGATCCACGCTCGATCTGGTTGTCGGAGTCATGCAAGGAAAGTACGGTGACGGCGACAACCGCAAGAACGCCCTCGGAACACGGTATAACGAAGTCCAGAGCTTCATCAACCATATCTACTCCGCATCCGTAGATGCACTGGTGAACGAAACAAAATCCGGCAAATACGGAAACGGAGATGTAAGAAAGCTTGTCCTCGGCAGCCGGTACACGGAAGTGCAGAACAAGATCAACGCCGGATCAGCGCAGTATTACACGGTACAGTCAGGTGATACGCTCTCTGGCATTGCATCCAGGTACGGAACAAGCTACCAGAAGATTGCGCAGCTGAACGGAATCAGCAATCCAAATCTGATCTATGCCGGACAGAGATTGAGGGTAAAATAGGCATAAAGAAAGACGGGTGGAATAATCTACCCGTCTTTTAAATTCTATTTATTTATCGCAAATTCGATGTCTTTCAAGCTCCAGAATCCCGGAGAAACTTTGATTTCAAATTTCTTAAAATCTGTAGGCACTTGATAAACAATAACACCATTCATTTTCTTTCCAGCTGCCACACTTCCGTCAAGCTGACCCTGATCTTTGGCTTCTGGTGCTTGCAATCCAATAATGTCTTGATTTAATGAATAATCATCACAGTATGCTTCAAAGCAAGTCACAGAACTGATGTTAATGTCACTTTTTGAATTGTTCTGGATGTCAAAATTTAAAATCAAAAACTCTTTCCCGTCATCCGGCTTGATGATGTCAGTTCCGGCTGATTCTGTTGCGGACACAAGTGTGATTGTAATGTCTTTAGATTCAACCGAATCACCGACTGCAAATACTTTTTGTTCCTCTTCTTTTTCCTCTGTGTCGTCTTTTTTTGCTTCTGTGCTTACGGCTGTTTCAACTTTCTTTGGCTTATCGTCACTTCCTCCGCCTATTGCTGATCCGATTGCTCCGATTGCTAAAACAGCAACTACGGCAACAAGACAACCTGATTTTTTTGCCATATTCTTTTCCTCCCTCTGGCGTTCCTCTTCGCCATTTAGTATATGTTTTCATTATAATCCTGGTGGGAAATAAGTCAATAGGGTAAAAGATGAATATTATCTACTTTTTGTGAATATATTAAAACAGACGGGCGATTATGCCCGTCCTGTTATCCGGCGAAAACACTTTTTAAGTATTCTTTCAAGACCTTTCTTTGGTCTGGCGAAAGTTCAAGGTATTTCGCAATGATGTTTTTGTCAACCGCATCAAGATTGAACTCTTCGGCAATTTCATCAACAACACTTGTTGGTGTGTTGCTGAACATATCGCCGTTTCCGTTGGCAAGCCATTCGTAATTTGCATTATAGGTTCTGCATATAGCATTTAACACTGTATTCGATGGATTACGTCGTCCTAATTCGTAATTTGCAATCGTGTTTCTAGCAGAACCAATACGTTTTCCAAATTCCTCTTGGCTAAGTCCTAATGACTCACGTAGCGATTTGATTCTTTCTTTCGTTTTGTTCACCTCCCGTTCAATTATCATTATACCATGTTTGTGTTCGGTGTCAACAATTAAATGTTATAAAGTGTTGACAATTATACACAATGCAGTATATAATGTTCTCAAAGAACACAAAACAAGAGAGAGGTGAGAACATGACGGACACATTAGAAGAGAAGAAAGACGATGCAAAAGAGTTGGTTGACATCTTGGCAAGAATCCCGGAAGAAAGAAAACGTGAAGCAATCGGGATAATAAAAGGGTTTGCGCTTTGCGCAGAAAAAGAAGAATAGGAGGATACCACATGAATGAGATTTTAACAATTAACTATGAATCAGAGAATCCGACAGTATCAGCTAGGGAGTTACATGAGAAATTGCACATTGATAGTAACTTTACGACATGGTTTAAACGCATGTGCGAATACGGTTTCGAAGAGGGAAAAGACTTTTTTCCAAAATTGGAAGAAAGTACAGGTGGCAGACCATCAAAGGAATTTGAAATACAGATCGATATGGCAAAACAGATTTGCATGATTCAGAGATCACCAGAGGGAAAACAGATCCGCCAGTATTTCATTGATCTGGAAAATGCTTGGAACACGCCGGAACAGATCTTTGCAAGGGCGTTGAAAATGGCAGATAAGACCATAGAATCACTTAAAAAGGACAATGCTGTTCTGATCGAGGATAACGAGCGCATGAAGCCGAAAGAAATCTTTGCAGATGCCGTATCGGCAAGCAACACGTCTATCCTCATTGGAGATCTGGCGAAGATTCTAAAGCAGAACGGTGTGAACACAGGACAGAAACGTCTTTTTGAATGGCTCAGAGATAACGGGTACTTGATTAAGAGCGGAAACAGTAGGAATATGCCTACGCAGAGGTCAATGGAGTTGAAGCTGTTTGAAGTTAAGGAAACAACGGTCGCGAATCCAGACGGAAGTGTCAGGGTAACAAAGACAACAAAAGTAACCGGTAAAGGACAGATGTACTTTATAAATAAATTAGTTCCGCACGAAGCAGCGTAAATGTCGATAAAAAAAGCATTTTCCGTACTTTTTTAGCCTTTTTTCGCATATAAATAATAATATGATAGGAAGAGAGGAAAAATAAGGAGGGAAGATCGCACCAATTGACAAAATAGAACATATGTTCTATAATTTTTGTATCGCTACTGTATCGTGTGGGTTCCGGGAGGTATTGCTATGGAAGAAAAAAATGTTGCAAAAGAGTATCAAGAAGAAATAATTAAACTTATAGAAAAAATCAATAATATTAAGTGGCTAAATTATATATATGTATATGTAAAAAGATTTGCAGAATAAAAGAAAGACAAGGGTTTGCGCATTGCCCTTGTCTTTCTTTTTACTTTTCAGAAATCATATCTACTAATTTTTCTAAACTATCCCATCCTTTAGAATCTAATCTTGCCAAAGCGGAAATTAGTCTGCTTTTGAAATCGTTATCGTCAGATTTTTGAATGTCAGCCAGTAAATTAGAAATTTCCGTTTCCTTTGGATCGTGTTCTAACATCTCACCAACACCAGTTCGCAACCAGATTTCTCTGATTCCGTATTCCTTACAAATTAAGGCTATCGCAGCATCACTCGGGATGCTTCTTCCCATTTCGTAAGTTGCCACTGTGTTGCGCTTCACTTTTATACGTTCTGCAAACTCTTGTTGAGTGACACCAAAGTATTTTCTGATTTCCTTGATTCTTTCGTTCGTTTTCTTCACCTCCCATCTGCAAATATAATATACCATATGATGTTGAAAAAATCAACAAAAAGTTGTTGACAAAAGTCGATTACCGACATATAATAGTTTTAGAATCAACAAGGAGGTGATAGCGTGGAATACAGTCAATTAGGTAATGGAAAACCAATATCCCAGAAAGTGAGCGGTAATTGTGTAGAAACTACTTTCGAAAGAACGAACGGATTAAAGTCCGAATACGAAATTTATGTAAACTGGATGAATCCGAATCAGTTAGCAGAAGTTTCATTTCAGTTGCCTTTCCGCGATTGGCAGAGACTTGAAAAGTCTGAGGTTTGGAAAAATCTGGATGAATTTTTGGCGGGAGTTCAAACCGAATATATTCCGAAGTACCACCGAGACCCACCAATTGTAGCGGAAAAGGTTGTGTATAGAAGTCTGTTAGGTTCTTTAATTGCATTCGTTCGTGATAAATTGACTCGCCAATAGCACGTTCTTTTAAACATGAATAATGGATTCCGTTATGAATGTAAGAAATATTCACGATGGAAATAGCAGTGGTGGAATGATTGATGATTTCGAAATGGACAATCAAATCATGATCTTCGTTTAGCGTATATCCCAACGGAATAAATTCTACTTTCTTTCTGGATTGGAATATGCTCCTGGCAGTACCGACAGCACCGAAAACTGCGATAGCAAAAGTTACATTTTCTCTTGTGAATAATTCTTGCATGAAATTAAAAATGGCGTGCATTATACAACCTCTTTTCTTTTGGTATTTGAAAAATTATAACACAAAAAGGGGTAATAGCGAAGATGAAAATAACAAAGGTTGGATACACGATGGCGGTAATTGCAACTTTCCTAAATTCCATTACATTATTTTGGCTTGTATATATTCGATAAAGTCAATGATCGCAGGAAGAGCTGAAATTATAACACAGAAAGGAAGTGAGTACATGAGCGAAAAGGAAAAAAAGATCGTTGAAAAGATCAAAAAGGCTATGCCGAATTTATCTGAATTTGACAAAGGTTACTTTCTCGGAAAGGTAGAAAGCCTGGCAGATGAAGCCGATCAGAAAGCAGAGGATAAGACAGAATCTAAGACGTAATAATTCTCCTTTCAAGGAGAGTATACCACAGAAAGGAAGTGGTTTGACAACAACAAAAAAATTACAAAGGAGAAAAGATGGCACTGGAAATTATTAAAGACCTAAAAGTAAAGAACAGTATGCTGACGGCAATCAATATTCTGTTGCTGGTATTACTGATCTTAAAGTAAGGAGGTAGAGATGAAGAAAAAGAGGAAACAGCTCAACAGAGAGCTTGATGAAACCCTCGGAGCTGTAGTATCCGCATTATTCCCGATCCTATTCACCATCTTTTTAGTTGGGTGGTGGGTAGCTTTTGGATACTAAGCGAGTTAGAACAAGTAAGCTCGACAGCGTGATCGCTGAATTTTACAGCTTCGAGCTGAAAGACGAAAAAGCCAGATATTTCAGAGATTGTGCAGTAAAGTATATCGAATTACTGGCAGATAGACTGGATGATCTTGGAATCAAGAGCATAAAAAAATGCCCTTGCCGGACGAATCCGGTCAAGGACACAACAAAAAACACAGCTAAATTATAACACGGAAAGGGGAGAAAGACAATGACAATAACAATATCTACAGATGAATACAAAAAACTTCTTGAAAGCCAGACGAAGTTACAAATCATTGAAAGACTGGCAAAGAGAGAGCGGACATCATACCTTGATGTATCGGCAGTCCTTTGCATCTTGGAAGTTGAAAGAGAGGAAAATGGTGATCTGGAATGATCGAGGGATACGATGAATGGAAAACCGCACTTCCAGACGAACCGAAGCCGGTAGCATATTGCGATATCTGCGGTGAGCCATTATACGAGGGAGATTACATCACGGATATCTGCGGAGAAAACTGGTGTGACGAATGTCTGAATGGTGATTTAAGGAGGATGCTGTAAATGTTGAAAAGCTATGAAGAAATGCGAAAAGTCGATGTGAGAAAGCATTGCAAAAAGCGTGACGGCATCGATTATCTTAACTGGGCGAAATGTATTGATCTTCTCCGGGAGAACGGTGCGGAAACGGTATATTTTGAGCCATGCACAGGAGCGAATGGAAGTAGCCTGATTGCATCCGATCACACCTTTACGGATAAGAATGGAGCCGTAAATCGTTGCTACGAAACGAAGATAAAAGTTGTCGTCGATAACAATACTTACTATATGCAGACTCCGGTCATGAATGGCAGCAATCCGGTAAAAGACAATTCCATGTCCCAACAGCGAGTCTGGAATAGCATGTGTAGAGCGTTCGTGAAGTGCATTGCGATTCATACAGGACTTGGATTTGACTTGTGGGTACAGGAGGAAAACAAACAGGAACTGAGCATTCCGGAATCACTGGAAAAGACAGCTTCACCGGCAAAGATCAAGACTATTAAAAATATGTGCACAAGTCACGGAATTGATGGAGATGCATGGGTTACGAGCAATGGGAAGACCTGGGAAACGCTTACGGAGGGCGAAGCTGCTAAGATGCTTACCGCTCTGAAAGGAAAATTCGGTGATGATTGATGGAGTTCACTGGTAGGTTTTCAGATTTGATGATTGACCTGTTCAGTAAAAAGCAAAAGATCGTCCTGGCAGTCAATGAGGACGCAAAACAGGCGTTTGAAGAGCTTCGCAACTGCGATCTGATCGACATCGTGATTAAGAAGCACCGGAAGAAGAGAAGTCTTAACGCTAACGATTATTACTGGGTATTGGTTTCAAAGCTCGCAAAAGTGCTTAATAGCTCGAATCCAGAGATTCACAACCATCTTCTAAGAATGTATGGAGAACCGGAATTATTTGACGGAAAAGCCGTATATACAACGATTCCAGACACGGAAGAAGCAGAGAAGAAAGTGAATACCTCTATGGACTACCACTTAGCACCTACTACACAAGTGCGACAGGGAAATGACGGTGTGATGTATAGAACATACAGAATGATTCGAGGAAGTCACACGTACAACACGGAAGAAATGTCCAGACTGATTAACGGACTTGTGGAGAGCTGCAAAGAAGCCGGAATACCGGACAGAGAGATAGCATCCACGGAAGAGAGAAGAATACTGAAAGAGAGGTACGGGGTAGATGTCTAAGAAGTTGTGGAGCATATTCACGGACGACATGGATCATTGTATGTACACCGGATATTACGGAGTAGAGAGACATCATATATTCTCCCACACCCATACAGAACGGATGCTTTGCGAGAAATACGGATTTATAGCACCGTTAAGACCAGACTTGCATCCGAACGGCGTACACGCTGGAAAAGAAGCATCCAAGATAGACAAAGATCTGCGGAAGAGATGCAGAGAGTACTATCTGGAGCATTATGGAACGATAGAGGACTTCCGAAAGGAGTTTTTCTATACATCGTAACTTATTAACCAGCTCATGCGAAAAAATAATATATCACGCGGAACTTGCATGAATGGATTCATCCTCCGGGAAACCGGAGGGGAAAGGAGAACGATGAACGCAGAAGAGTATTTCACGAAAATACCGGACGGACATGAAAAAGCTATGGCACGTCCTTACAATCCGGCAACCGACCGGAGATTAAGGGACATGATCGCCAAAGCCAATCAGAACGGCGACTGTATTATCAATAACGGAAATGGTATTTTCCGTCCAGTTCCAGGCGATCCAGAAGATGAAAGACAGTTTGCACAGTATCTTAGAAAAGAATTGGCAAGAGCCAGAGCAATACTATACAAACGAATGAAAATGAAAGAAGCGTTCAAAGGTTGGAAGAATGGAATACTTTTTAAGGATCAGTGGCAAGCTTGACAATCTGAATGATTACACATCCGCTTGCCGGACAAACCCGTATAAAGGCGCACAGATGAAAAGGAAGAATGAAGCAAAAGTTATAGCAGTTATTCTGGAACAGCTGAAACGCCTTAGAATCAAGCAACCGGTGTACATGGTGTATGACTGGTACGAACCGAATAAAAGGAGGGATTTGGACAACATAAGCTCTTTTGGGCGCAAGGTGATACAAGATGCGCTAGTAGAAACGAAAGTGCTTGCAAATGACAGCTGGCGTGACATCGTAGGGTTTCAAGACAATTTCTATATTGACACCAAAAACCCACGAATAGAGGTAACTATAAAGGAGATAGAGAAATGAGAGATAGTTTCGTATTCTACCGATCTTTCGCAGAATCGGTGAAGAATCTCCCTCCTGAAGAATACAAAAAGGTAATGCAGTCCATATTAGATTATGCGTTGGACGGTAAGGAGCCGGAACAATCCGGTATTGAATACACGGTGTTTTGTCTGGTAAAACCTCAGATTGATGCGAATAATAAGCGGTATGAGAACGGGAAAAAAGGTGGCAGACCAAAACCAAGTGATAACCAAGAGTTAACCAAGGTAGAACCAAACAATAACCAAACCAAAACCAAACCAAAACCAAACAATAACCAAACCGTAACCACCACCGAACCTAATGTATATGTAAATGATAATGTAAATGTAAATGTTAATGATAAAAAAGATATAGTGGCGCAGACCGAGTACCCGTACAAGGCTGTGATCGATTATTTAAACAAAAAAACCGGAAGAGAGTTCAAAGACAAGTCCAAGGATTCTCGCAACCACATAAAAGCCAGATGTGACGAGGGTTACACGCTGGAGGATTTTAAAAAAGTCATTGACAATAAAGTTTCTGAATGGGGAGTGGAGCCGAGGAACGGAGAAAAGGATATGAGACCGTTTCTTAGACCTTGCACACTTTTCGGATCTTCCCGCAATTTTGAAAATTACCTGAACCAAGGGTTAAGCAAACGAGGGAATGGTGGAAATAGCAAGTTCCACAACTTTGAAGAACGCAGCTACGACATGGACAAGCTTACTAGAGAACTACTAGGAGAATAAAGCATGAACAGGTACGAAAGAACGATCAAGCTGCTAAATGACGGATATAGCGTGGCAGAAGTATCCAGGGAATTGAAGCAGAGTGAATCGACAACATACAGGTACATAAGCATTTGCCAAAACGAAAAAGAGTCGAGCTTCACGGTACAACGGCATGATCCAAAAGAGCTGGAAAAATTCGTAAAACGAGGAATGCAGACAAGCCAGATTGCAAAGATCTACGGTGTATCAAAATGCACAGTGTCTAACTGGTGCAGAAGAGACGGGATCCCGACACCGACAGAGTGGAAACAGCAACGGCTACAAGGATTTAATGCAGACAGGCATCTGTGCAAGACGTGTAAATACCGCATGAAAGATAAATTGTTGAAAGGACAAGGAGCGAACTGCGATTACATCGGCACAACCAAAGAAAGTAGGAAATGTGACGCTTGCATCTGCGACAAATACGTTTGCGCAAAGAACGGAAAGGGAAAAAGTAAAAAATCAGGAGAGATTACGGAAAACGGGGAGGAATGCAAGAATGACAGAACAGGAAATGAATAAGATCATTGCAGAAGTTGCAAAAGTCGTAAAAACAGAAATGAAAAATGAAATAGAGGTAAAAAGTGGGAGAAATGTAACTAAACCATTGGAACAGACAAAAGCCAAATGGTTTAGAAGCAGAAAACACAACAGCAAAAAGGGGGCGATGAGTAATGCGTTTGACATTTATAATGTCTCTAAGGTTTGGGATCACGTAAGGAGGCTGACTTGCTATATATGCGGTGTAAAATACGTGCAAGAATTAGAAGATTGTATGGAAGCTGAAGAGATTTGCGATGAATTATGTCAGAAAATATACGAGCTGAGAAAAAAGGTGGTAACGAAAGAACAGCTTGGAATCGAAGTGGAAGGTTACAAATCAGGAGAGATTGCGGAAGCAGAAAGAGAGGAAAGATGATGAAATATAAAGTTGGAGACAAAGTAAGAATCAGGGAAGATTTAGTGACGGGCGGGAATTACGGCGGCTCCGTTGCTGTAGACGATATGACAGATATGGGTGGAAGCGTTGTAACAATCGGAAGAGTTGGTGAAGTACACGGTTATTACATCGAAGAAGATCCGGACGAATACTGTTGGACAGACGAAATGTTTGAACCAGTAGAGGAAGAATTGACAGCAGAAGAAGCAATTAAAATTCAAGCTGAAATGTGTAGAGGTATCATGTGTAAAGACTGTGCAATCGACAAGCTTAGATATGACTCACATTGCGAATGTGCCGAATATCGTTCAAAGAATCCAGACAAAGTACTTGAAATCCTCAAGCAGTGGAAGAAAGACCACGAGAAGAAAGAAATCGAGGTTGAGCTTGCTTACGTTGTTCGAGTGATTGAAGATACGGGCAAAGTGAAAAGATGTGTATACGAGAAAGATGTCACGGAAGTAAAAGAGGAAGCAATGAAAAGGGTTTTGAAAGAATACTGCAAAGAGCATGAGGGAAAATTCTTTACAGTGTACGAAGAAATCTGCCGGGTAAAGGAGTAAAACCATGAACACAGGAGAAAAGATAGATTACATGATTCAGTGTTTGAAAATCGCAAAAGCTGAGTATGAATATTCCGTGGACTATCTGGCGAATGAGCCGGAAAGAGACGATGAATCAATTTGGGAGTATCTCACAAGGCACAGACAGCTGAACAAGGCACTGATTAGGGATAATCTTAGGAATGTTGCTAGAATGGGATTCCTGGTAGCGAATGAGGTGAAATGATGATCCAGATTATCAGAAAATTCAAGTACAGAGGTATTTGCGACAAATGCGGAATCGAGATCAGCTGTGAAAAAGAGGATTTAATAAAAAAGCAGACGGGCGTTAATGAATTTGGAGATTTTGCATTGTGCCCGATTTGCGGAGATGGAATTAGAGTCAAGTAAATTACAGAAAGGAGTACGGAGCTCCGGCCGGGCAAAGATATATCGGCTCCTTTCGAGAAGATGAAAAAAGAAGAATTTATAAGAACTGTACAGAGCTGCGGATACGGCACGAAAACAGGAGCAAAGAAGTATGTAGAGCTGAATCCGAAAGAGGAATACGGAACAGATGATTTGATCGCCTTGTACGAAGGTGATATGCACTGGCAAGGAATCAGCGGAGACAAAGGACTTAGATATGCTTATGGAGTGAATGGCAAGACTACAGCTTACAGCAATGGGATTTTCGGAAATCAGTTAAAGGACATTATCGTGCAAGATATGTTTGCAGAGAATTGTATCAGCCAACAGAATCTGATGATTTTGGAACAGTGTATAACATCAGTGTTGAAGAAGACAACTCATATGTTGCAAACGGAGCAATTGTCCACAATTGCCAAGATATCTCAGTTGCCGGAAAGCAACTTGGATTTCAAGGAAACCGTTCAAGCTTGTTTTTCAGAGTTATGTACCTTATCGGACAGCTCAAAGAAGAAGATAAACCCGCTTACCTTTTCATTGAGAACGTTAAGAATCTGCTTAGTGTTAATGGAGGATGGGATTTCGCCCGGTTGCTCATTGAAATGGAACAGGGGGGGTATGATGCAGAATGGCAAGTGCTCAACTCCAAAGATTTCGGAGTGCCACAAAACAGAGAGAGGTGCTTCATTATCGGACATCTTAGAGGGAGAAGTACGGCAAAAGTATTTCCTGTCGAAAGAGCAGACGGAAAAAATAGTGTTTCGTTAAATTTGTTCGGCTGTCTGAACGGGAGAAATTCACAGAGGGATAGAGTATATAGCAGCGAAGGACTTGCCCCGACTATAAGTACAAAACCTGGGGGGAATACAGAGCCAAAAGTTCCGATTATTTTTGACACAAGCTATATTGGACAAGATGGAAAAGTGAGAGAGTATGAAGGAATATGTCCAACACTGACAAGTAGGGATTACAAAGAACCTAGAAATGTTGGTGTTGTGTGCAATGTTAATCCATCAGGTAAAGGGATGAACGGAAATGTATACGATTCAAACGGTGTGAGTCCGAGCCTAACAACAAATAAAGGGGAGGGGAATAAGATCGCAATTCCTGTTCTTACTCCTGATCGTGCTGAAAAAAGACAGAATGGCAGACGATTTAAAGATGACGGAGAACCAATGTTCACACTGACAAGTCAGGATAGGCACGGAGTAGCGGTTGAACCACTTGGAGTGTTGCGAAATGTTCGGAGCGATTACGGAAAAGAAATCGCGAATACTTTAGATACAAGTTGCAATCAAGGAATTTTTGTACAGGTATCCGAAGAACTGACTGTATATGCTGTTTGGTATGAAAAATATCAGTGCTACATAGCGATTCGAAGACTAACACCAAAAGAATGTTTCCGGCTACAAGGTTGGACGGACGATTATTTTGAAAAAGCACAGTTCGTAAATTCGGATAGCCAGTTATACAAGCAAGCCGGAAATGGAGTCACTGTAAATGTGATTGAAGCAATTGCAGAAAAATTAAGATTTGCGTAAAAAGGTGAAAAATATGGCTAAAAGACCAGATGCAGTAGTAAATAAAATTCAATTCGATTCAAGCGAGGTAGATATGGCGCTTAGAAAACAAATTCCAGAAAAACCGATATTTCTACATAACAGGAGCGATACTTGTTCACTGTGGGAATGCCCGCAGTGCAAAAGAAGATTTACAACAACACATAAACCTGGAGTACTTGATGGGACAGATATATATTATTGCCCTAAAAGTGGAAAAGCATTTGATTGGAGAGATTAATTATGCACATTGAATTAAAAAAGATAGATAAAGACACATTGAAAGTTGGAGATATGGTAGGAATTGCAAGAGAAGTGAGCTGCGGATGGAAATCATCATTCCGACATCAGTTAATTACTCCGGCAAAAATTACAAGAATTACTCCGAAACGGACAAAGATTGAGACAGATCAATTCGGAGAACATGATAAGAATGAGATTTTTTATGAGTATGATGAAAATGCGGAAAAAGAAAATGAATTAGCTATCATGTTTAAACAACTTAAAGATGAAAGACGTGCGTTTGAGGACTTTGATAGGAAATACGGTCTTGGTTCGATTAAAGATGAAGATATCCAAAACATGGTATATCACATGAAAGCAATTATGGAAATTATAGAGAAATACAAGGAGTAGCAATGTTTGAAGAATTATATAAATTCATATCCAGATTGCATTACGGGATAAAGTTCATGCCGGAAAAGGATTTTGACGAGCTTTTATCTCGGTGCGACTGGGAGCAAAAGATGTATGCATTGTGCTTTAGATATTTGTAAACGTGGAGAAAAATCATGAAAGCACCTTGACAATTGAATATTGATGTAAAAGTCAGTATTCAATTGCCGGGAGAAAGGAAGAAAATTGTGCATTACTGTATACATTTATTAACTAAACAATTACCTACAGAAAAGGAAATTGAAAAGATTATGGAACCATATAGATGGGATTCGATAGACGATGAGAAGAAAAAAATAGAATATCCGGTGTTTACGTGGGATTGGTATCAGATTGGTGGAAGATACAGTGCCTATCTCAAACTGAAAGTAGATATAGAAGATTCAGAAAACAGAGAGCATTATAACTGGAGGTATTTGGAAAACAATCCAAGGAACGAAAGACTGTTCCATTCTGCACTGTTAAGCGAATTAAAAAGAAATGCAAAAGTGCTATTTGCATATACAGAAGAATCATATTTCCCGAATATGGGATACCGTGATGGATACATTCTTGTTGACAGAGCAAGACAGAAAGACATCTTGAATCTGGACGAGCTTGGATGCTTTGGCTGCGTTTTGCCAGACGGATTAGCGATTGCCAGAGAATCGTGGACTGGTAATGGATTTGTCGAAGATGATAAGTTCGAAGAGAAATATAAGAAAGCGGTAGCTGACAATATGGACGGATTCCTTACTGTACTGGATATACACGATTAGCGAGGAAAGGTTATGGGATGCAGAATTGAATGTGTAGTAGATAAGAATAATACCTGTTGTTGCCTGGAATGCGAAAAGTACGAAGAATGTATTACTCTGTGTGATGCTTTGGATGAGTATGAATTCGCAGAGGATTGCCCGGATTATGTAAAGGAGGAAGAGGAATGAAAGTAAAAAATTTTCTAAATGTAATGCGCCCAACTCGGAGATACAAGGTTATCTGTAATGGATTGGCCTCTTTGGTCGATGAAGCTAATGACGTTTTAAGAGGGATTTTTACTGAAATACATGAATATGTCATGGAAATGATATCGGAATTGCCAGAGATATAAAGGAGAGTTGGAAGATGGAACAATTAAAGGCGGTGTAAATATGAACATAGAATTTAGTGAAGAGTTTTGGAAGACAATAGCAGATATTTTTGACCTATGTGTAAAAGGTGGAACTGATAGCTGCGTAATTGAAGTTGAAGTAAAAAAAGACGTAAAGCTTATGGTCGATATGAAGTTTTCCGTCGAGGATAAAAGAAATGATGGTGAAGATTATGAATAGAGAGATTCTTTTTAGAGCGAAGAAAGTAGACGGTGGAGAATGGGTTGAGGGATATGTGGTTCAAAGGTATGGCGAATGGTTCATATATGACATCAACAACTCTGATACGTGCAGACAAAACAACTACTTGATTGATGAAAATACCATTTGCCAGTATACAGAGCTGACCGACAAGAACGGAAAGAAAATCTTTGATGGAGATGTCGTGAAAGATAGTGCTGGTGTTTGTGGAGAGGTTAAATTCGGATTGTACGAATCCGGTTTTAGCATTACAGATACTAGCCAAGGGTTTTTCGTTGAATTCCCGAAAGAAAGCTTGTACAGAAAAGAGCTTGGTTATTGGGAAAATAAAGTTGTAGTGATTGGTAATATCTATGACAAGCCAGAACAACAGAAAGATCAAATAAGCACTATTATTTACAAAGATTTCATGAAGAAAGGAACGATGTAGATGAAACCATATAAAGAAATCATGGAAAGCGGTAAAGTTTGGGACACGGTGATGTTTGGAAAATTAGTGGGCGGTTTAATAAAACTGCCCGACTGCGGTACGTGTTCCGTGATGTTTGGAGAAAATGAGGACGGATGGGAACACGTGAGTGTATCACCGAAGCACAAATATAAGATACCTACATGGGATGATATGTGTGCGCTGAAAGATATATTCTTCGATGATGAAGAAGAGGTATACCAGATACATCCAAAGAAGTCCGAATATGTGAATCTGTCGGAAAACTATTTACATCTGTGGAAACCAATCGGGCACGAATTAGGAGAGCTTGTGGAGAAGAGATATGAATAAACGCACCAGAAAAGAAATGAAGCATGACCAGAACCAGCACTACGGTGGCATGATCGCACATTGCGACAGCGACACGGCAAAAGAAAGCTTTTCCAGACCGGTATACGGCTCCAGACAGGAATTGGAAGATGCAGAACAGGAGAACTATCTGGCAGAATGGAATAAGAGACTAAAAGAGAGGAAGAAGAGAAAATGATTGAGAAGATAACGGACGTTTTATTTAATGTTTTATTTCTGATTCTTTCTCCGATATTGCTTTTAATCAGCTTGATCTTATTCTTTGCTTTGCCATCCAGAGATGAATTCGGATACATAAATGAGTGTAGCGGATGCAAAATGGGACAGGATAAGAATTACTGTAAAAGCAGATGCCAGTATTATAAACAGATTGAAGAGGAGAAGAGAGAGCATGGAAGAAAAATGGATACCAACAGCGGAACGACTTCCTAATCAGATGGAATTTATTGAGTCCTACGTGCGGAGCAAGTATGCAGCGGAGTTCCTTGTTACGATCGATGGAGCGGAGAAAGCAACAACATTGTATTATTCACAGACGGGAGTGTGGCATGAAGATAACGGAGCCCCGTATAATGTCGTTGCCTGGATGAAGTTGCCAAAAATATACAGAGAAAAGGCGTGAATTCGATATCAATTGATCGAATAATAAAAGAGGTGTAGAAATGACAAGGACGAGATATAAATACATGCGCGATTATAAAATAGATAGCGATACAGAAAAAAAGATCCTTGATTTTTGCAGAACGGCAAAAGGAGAAGAACAAGAGGACGTTCTGGCAGCGTGCGTAGAAGCCAACAAATATATAGCACATTATATTTTTTTGAATCTGATAACGGGTGTAGGCTATGACAGAATGAGCCGGATATATTTTATCCCAGTTCAAAAGGTAGATTTCCAAGGCTATAGAAGATTGGCAATGAAAAAGTTGCGTGATATTAGATTAAAAAAGGAGGAAGAAAGTGGTTAGGATATACGTCAATGGGATCCTTACAAAAAGAGAAGATTTGGAAAAAATTGAAATAAAAAATGAAAATATAAAAAAGATTCTTGCCAGTAAATTGACGGAAAAGAAGTAATGATATAGAATTGACCTTGATAGAATCTCGGTCAATTCTTTTTTAGAGAGGAAGAGTTGACATGAAGAAAATGAATGTAGGTTATCTGAGGGTATCGACAGAAAATCAGACGGAAAAATATGGACTGGATCTGCAAAAGAACAAGATCATAGAAAAGGCTGAAAATGAGGGAGAAAAGATAGATAAGTGGTATATAGATGGCGGTTATTCTGGCAGCACGCTCGACCGGCCGGATATACAACGGTTATTAGAAGATTCTAAGAATGGATACATAGAAAAAGTATATATCTATAAACTCGACAGAGTGAGCCGTGATACCATTGATACGCTTGTGATTCTGTATCGAACATTGCCGGAATATAATGTCAAGATTGTATCCGCTACCGAAGAATTAAGTCTGGATACGCCAATGGATAAAATGAAAATCGGCATTGATGCGCTTATGGGACAGTACGAGCGCGAGATTATATCCATGCGAACAAAAGCCGGGATGCTTGAGCGTGTTAAAAGCGGTCTGTGGATGGGTGGAGGGCGTGTCCCGTTCGGCTATTACTATGACAGAAATGACGGGATATTACATCCAAAAGAAGAAGAAGCAGAAAAGGTTCGGACTATGTATCGGTTGTATAACGATGGATATTCATGCCAGAAAATATCGGATATGCTGGGAATGAAAGGAGAAAGAATTGTTATCCAGATATTAAAAAGAAAGTCGAATATAGGATACATAGAATACAAAGGAAACATTTACAAGGGGAAACATGAAGCAATCATAGACGAAGAAACATTTTACAAAACACAGAGATTTATGGAAAAAAGAGCGAATAATTCTTATATCTGCAACAAATTTCTACTTTCCGGATTGTGCTTTTGCGGAAAATGTGGCGCACGAATGCGATATAAAAAATGGGCGAACAGACATGTATTAGAGTGTTATTCTAGGGATGGGTACAAAGAATACATGGTAAAAAATCCAAATTGCGACAACGAAAGACCGGACGCAAAGGATGTGGAAAAAGAAGTGTCGGATTGCTTTAAGCGATTCGCTGTAAATATAACAGGAAGATGCGAAAAGCAACTTAGTAAAAAAGAGCTTATTGAAAAAGAAATGAAAAGCACGGTAGACAAGCTCAAAAAGCTCTATGAATTATATGCCACAAATGAAAGTGAAACGCTATTGGAAGTGATCGGAAAGTCGGAAAAACGGGTAAAAGAACTCAGAAGAGAGCTGAGCAAGGAAACGCGGAAAAAATCTTTGACCACCCCGGAGAGAATTGAAAAAATAAAAAAGATTTCGGATGTATGGGATAAATTAGATGTAAAAGAACAAAACAAAGTCTTGAAAGAATGCATAGACAAGATCGTGATTACTGACGGAAATATAGACATCTATTTTAATTTGCTATGATTTCCCTTTCCTATAATCGTTCCGACGAATATAGGAAGTAGAAATAACCGGAATTGACCGAGAATCTATCAAAAAACAGTGGAAAATGCGAAAAAAACGCACTTTCCTTTATTTTTTGCTTGACTATTGGTAACCAATATGCTATAATAAAGACAGTTAAGAGAGGAACACAAAACAGGAGGTAGAAAAAGATGATGAAAGTTGAAATGTTTAATGGGAAAGAGTTAGAGGTTGGAGAAGAAATTAGATTCGCGGACTTATGGCAGACAGAAGACGGAGACGTAGAGGAACTTCTTGAAAGCGAATGCGTACAAGTTGCAAACGGCGAATATGATGAACCGATCATTGCTGATTTCGAAATCGTAAAAGCAGACGAAGAAAACGCGATTAACACACTTGTAAAAATCACAGACATAAGATAGTAAAGGAGAAAAAAATGACAGTAACAAGAACATGGAAAGTATACGGAGCAGAGGGGCACAGACAGAGAGAAAGCTTTTGTGGTTCTCAGAAATATGATTTTTCAGAAAATGGAAAGGTCAGGATTCTGGAGATTCTCAATTCTGATCAGACCGGAACAAACGACTATTCGATTGTGCGGATCACAAGACAAACAGCGGAAGAGTGCCAGGAAGAGCTTGACGGTCAGCTGTCAGACGGAATTTTTGAAAATTCAAGATTCGGTAAAATTGAAGAAATCATTTAAGGAGTTGCGAAATGCTAGAAGTAGAAAGAAACATCATATTCAATAAAGCCGGTGGAAATGCCGGAAAAACTTCATACAGTTACAAATTATCGCTTCCGGCTGATGCTATCGAAGCATTAGGAGCCACACCGGAAGACAGGGGCGTGATAATGAGGATAGAAGAGGGGAAAATAATTATAGAAAAAGCATAAAAATGATTGACTATTGGTAACCAATATGCTATAATAAAGACAGTTAAGAAAGGAACACATTACAGGAGGTAAGAAAGATGAATGATACAGTAAAGAGAGCATACGAATTAAACAAAGAGGAAGCAGATTTTGAAATGGGTTATATCCCGGACGTAGAAGTTGGCGAAACTGTAGAAATTAATGACATTTGGGACGGAAACGGCGAAAATCCGACAGAAAGAGAGGATTACTCAATCAGCTACAAAGTAACTGATGATGATTGGATCAATTATTGCTTCGAAATTGTGGAAAAGAAAGAAAACGAGCTTGATACACTGGTAAGAGTTACAGAAATCGAAATGCTGTAGGAGGAAAGTATGAATCTTGCTATGGAATATATCGGACTGGAGAATTTAGAAGATCTGGCACTGGAATATCATAGACCGGCGCCAGCTATTTATATTTATGTCGGTCTGGATGGAGATATAAAAAGCGTTGTAAAAAATGCAGACAGGATAGAATTCAACAGTAAATACAAGCTTATGGATTATTATTCAGGCCTTGTATCTATGCAGAAACCTATAAAAAGTAAATTGATTCTAAGTAATAACTGGTGTACATTCTGGTGCAGAAATGTGGAAAAATTAAAGGATTCGGATATTGGCGAATACTTTGAAGTTGCCGGACTTCCAGAGAAATATTCTTGGTATGCAGACTTTATAAAAAATAGTATTAGGACGGTAGAAAAGAAAAATGCAGAAGTCGTAAAGTTTTTCTTGATGGAATCGGCGAAACTGTACCGGGAATTAGGTCTTAAAAACTGGATGGAGAAATCAAACAGTAAAACGGGAATTCCGAAGAGATACAAAGGTTTGGGATATCCGCTTGGATGCTCGAATAATTCAAAAAAGCCTTATATATTTAGTCCGATACACCTTGTCACAGATGAAAAAGCGTTACAAGTCAAATTGTTTTATGATATTCTAAAAGGGTTAAGGCGTAGAGGATATGGTATATTATACGTTTCAGAAAGCCGATTTATACCACTAAAACGTGGGCAACTTCCAGATTGTGAGATTATCGGTGGTAAAGTAATAGCGTTCGAGATGGACAACGGAAACGCATATATAACGCATATAGATTCCGTAGAACAGTATACACCGTGGCTTTAAATAGTGGCTTGACAGATCGGGAAAAAATGATAAAATAAAATTGTATTTTCAAAACAGTAACAAAACGTTGTTTGAAAATGTATTTATGCTTTATATTATAAACAGTAACATAAGATGTAAAAAAGGTAAAAGCGGTCATTGCTGACTGCTTTTTTATTTACAAAAAAATATGTGAGTCCTACTTTTATACACCATTTACGGTAAAATATATAAAAAGACCGTGGGAGGTGTATTTTTTGTACCGTGATTGGTATACCAGATGACAACCATGTGGTAGACATGTGGGATACCCAGGTAAGGTTAGGTAAGGATAGTATAAAAACAATATGGGGGAAAAAATAGGCTGGTGATTATATGGCTAAATTAAATGGCATAGCAAGAAAGTTACAGAAAGCAATATTACAAAAAGGTCTGGTTATCCGCATGGGAACAAGCCAGTTCTATTCCGTAGAACAGAAAAGACTCATTACCGTATACATATTGTCCACAAGGATAATGGAACGGAAGAAGAATGGGGGATGGAAAGATACGGATCTGGAAATCTTACGGACTGCATCGTTATTAGAGATTGTGAATTGTTTAAATGATATATGGAAAGCGGTAAAGGGAGATGAATAAAATGAAAGAGGGCTGTGGATAAGTGGCAAGAGATAAGCTTACACCGAAGCAGAAAGCGTTCTGTGACGAATACTTGATATGTGGGAACGCTTCCGAAGCTGCAAGGAAAGCAGGATATAGCGAAAAGTCAGCTGGGTTTATTGCTGGCGAAAACTTAAAAAAACCAGTAATTGCGGAGTATATAGCCAAGCGACAGAAAGAAATCGAGGATGCAAGAATCGCAGACGTGGCAGAGGTTATGCAATTTCTGACATCTGTCATGCGTGGAGAGGTAAAGGACCAGTTCGACCTGGATGCACCACTTTCGGAACGAACAAACGCAGCGAAAGAGATCCTGAAGCGAAACATGGACAACCGCCGGATGGATATTGAGCTTACAAAGCTAGAAGCAGCATACAAGGACAACACAGCGGAAGAAGTGCATGATAACTTCATGGATGCTCTGAACGCTACAGCTTGCGAGGTGTGGACGGATGACGAATAGCATAGATCAGCGTATAGAGAATGTACGCAAGGGCATTATGAAACGTGCATCTGCCATGAAAGAAAAGGTTAAGAAGCAAGGGTTTGCTTTTAAACCGTTCTCTGTTAAGCAAAAGCAAGTCCTGACATGGTGGTGCCCGAACAGTCCAGTCAAGGACAAGGACGGAATTATTGCGGACGGGGCGATCAGAAGCGGAAAGACATTGTGCATGTCATTGTCTTATGTCCTGTGGGCAATGGAATCATTCAATCAACAGAATTTTGGTATGGCCGGAAAGACGATAGGTTCCTTCCGGCGAAATGTATTATTCTGGGTGAAAATGATGCTTGTGAGCCGTGGATATTCGGTAGTAGACCACAGATCGGACAACTTGATCGTGGTAAGCAAGGGAACGACAACCAATTACTTCTACATATTTGGTGGCAAAGACGAGCGATCACAGGATCTGATACAGGGAATAACGCTTGCCGGGATGTTCTTCGATGAAGTGGCACTGATGCCAGAATCGTTCGTAAATCAGGCGACAGGACGATGCTCTGTGACAGGATCTAAATTCTGGTTCAATTGCAACCCGGATAACCCACGACACTGGTTCAAGGTCAATTGGGTGGATAAATGCAAGGAAAAGAATATTATATATCTCCATTTCACAATGGACGACAACCTTTCCCTTTCAGAGAAGATCAAGGAAAGATACCGCATCATGTATGTAGGCGTGTTCTTCAAACGCTATATCTTAGGATTATGGTGCGTTGCCGAGGGACTTGTATATTCTATGTTCTCGGAAGAAAGACATGTGAAGAAAGAACACATGACCGGCGCGCTGACTTATGTTGTATCTGTCGACTACGGAACAGTGAATCCGTTTTCAGCTGGTCTGTGGGCGTTCGATGGATGGCACTCGCAGAGAGAAGCGGAAGTCTATTACAACAGTAGAGAAGTCGGAAAACGTGTGGATGATGAAGAATATTACAAGATGCTGAAAAAACTAATCGGGAACAGACGTGTCGAATGTATTATTGTCGATCCGTCTGCCGCTTCATTTATTGAGGTAATCAAGAAATACAATGAATACAGTGTAATGGGCGCGAACAATGATGTTCTAGACGGTATCAGGGTAGTAACCACGATGCTGAACAAGGACATGATAAGCGTACATGAGGACTGCCAAGACAACATAAAAGAGTATGGTCTGTACGTGTGGGATGAAGAAAAGGGCGATGATGTTGTTATCAAAGAAAATGACCACAGTATGGATGATACAAGATATTACTGCTACACATTTTTAAGACGTAGATTAAGGTGGAGATATTAAACATGGGAATTATAGCATGGGCAAGGACGGTGATTAACAGATTGCTTAGAAAAGATGCAAAGGACATTTTTAAAACGGATGTGCAGTTATCATCTGCAATGGAAACGGCAATAGCGACATTTTACAACATTACAAGCGGAAATCCTCCGTGGAAAGACCGGGAAGACGAAGTGGACACGATCAACTTTGCCGGATACATAGACGATGTAACCGCCGGACTTGTGACGCTTGATCTGGACATCCAGATTGACGGACAGGGCAGAGCGGAGTTACTGAAAGAACAGGCTGACTATGTGCTGAAAGTAATCAGTGACAAGGTATCCGAGGGATTAGGCAATGCCGGTATCATGTTTAAGCCAAATGGTGAGAATATTGATTATGTAGAAGCTGGAAACTTCGCACCGACAGCAGCAGACAGCAACGGCGATATAAAAGGCTGTGTGTTCCGTACAACATTAGACCGAAACGGATATAGATATACGCGCTATGAGTGGCAGAGGTACGAGGGCGAATTGTACCGGATCACGAACGTAGCATACAAAAAAAGAATCGGAAGCACTGGCGTAGCAACCGGAATCGGCAGACCGTGTGACCTTGCAGAAGTAGAGGAATGGGCAGAGCTTGAGCCTGATGTATATATTGCCAATGTAAAAAAACCGCTGTTTGCGTTCTTTAAGAACCCGGCACCGAACAGGATCGACCGTGATAGTGCATTAGGCGTTCCAATCTGGTGCAATTGTATAAAGGAGCTGAAAGATCTGGATATTGCATGGAGCAGAAAAGGGACAGAGACAGAGGACAGCAAGCACGTTACTTATCTTCCTTACAGTGCTATCCGGTATGCGAAAGATAACAAAGTAAAGCTTCCACGAACGCTCAAGGGTGTTGAAATGGGCGTAGGTGTGAACGATGAAAACATGATTCATGAACACGTTGCCACCTTATTAACAGAACAGAGAATCAAAGATATCAATTCGATTCTTGCTATGATTTCCACAAAATGCGGATTCTCTCAGGGATTTTTTCAGTTGGATGAAAAAACCGGCATGATGACCGCCACACAGGTAGAAGCGGACGATCAGGAGACGATCCGAACAATCAAGAATATCCGTGACGCTCTGGAGGAATGTATCAAGCAGCTCTTATACGGATGCAATGTCATGGCAGACCTTTACAGTGATACACCGCCGGAACTGTGGGAAAATCTGGAAGAATCAATGGTGTTTAACTTTGGGGACATCACATACAACTACCAAGAGGATGCCGCTAACTGGTGGAAATACAGAATCCAAGGAGATGTTCCGGCATGGATGTATTATGTTAAATTCGAGGGCATGAGCGAGGATGAAGCAAGACAAATGATCGAAGAAGCGAAAAAAGAGAACGAGCCGGAAGAACCGGATCTTTTCAAAAACGAATAGGGGTGATCTTATGGCAGTATCGACAATGAACATTTTCATCATTTGCGTAACGATTGTTATCTTACAACTTATGAGCTGGAGGAAGTAAGATGCTAACACCTGAGTATTTGCAAGATGCTACGGACGGAGCAGAGAGAATCGCTTCACAGATGCACCGGAACATTATGGATAAGATTATATCCAGAATGATGGCACGCATTGGAAGAGGGGAAGATTATCTTCTCACCGCCACGGATAAGTGGCAGATTATGGTTTTACAAGATGCCGGAGAGCTACTAGAAGACATCCAGAAAGAGATTTCCGACAAGACGAAAAAGCAGCTGCCGGAAATCAAGGCAGCTTTCCAAGATGCCGGTATTGAAGCTCTGAAGTGGGATCATGCGGTATATGAAGCAGTCGGTCTAAACCCTCCGCCACTTATGCAGTCTCCGGCACTGATCCGAATTCTTGAAAGAGATTATGCGGCAACAGAGAAAATGTGGCGTAACTTTACAAGGACAACGGCAGAAGAATCACAGCGCATTTTCATTAACGAAATGGACAACGCATACAGAAATGTGGTATCCGGTGCAGTATCGTATACAGAAGCGGTAAGAGATGTTCTTAACAAAGTAACAGAGAATGGTGTTAAAGTAACATATCCGACACAAAGAAAGTTGAGCATAGAAGCAGCCACAATGATGATCGTCCGCACAGGAATTGGACAGGCAGCGGCAGATATTTCCATCAAGCGAATGGAAGAAATGGAATGGGACACAATTCTTGTTTCCGCCCATGTGGGAGCCAGAACGGGTGACGGTGGTATGAACCCAACTAACCATTTATGGTGGCAAGGCCGTTTTTATTCCAGAACCGGGAAAGACAAAAGATACCCGGACTTCCGGGAAACGACAGGATACGGAACGGGCGAGGGATTGTGCGGATGGAATTGCAGACACTCTTTCGGCACTGGTGACGGAATCAATAATCCATTCGACATAGACAGCATAAAGAAAGCCGACAACTACAAAGCGGAATCCTTGCAGAAAAGACAGCGGACACTGGAACGCCGGATCAGGAATAGCAAAGGAGATCTGCAAAACATACAGACAGCTATAGACAGTTGTCGAGACGAAAAGCTCAAATTTGAGTTGCAAAACAAATACGACAGAAAAGCGGATACTCTGGAAAGGCAGAAAAAAGAGTATTCTAAATTCTGCAAAGCGAATGACCTGAAAGAGTATGCAGAACGCTTAAAGGTGGCAAATTGGCATAGATCGGAGTCGGTAAAGGCAATGCAAGGAGCAAAGCGGTATCAGGCTGCTAAAGGAGAGTAAATGGAACAGTTAACACAATTTTTGGCGATCTGCAATGCAATCACGGTTATTGGTGGAGCTGTGGCAGTGATTTCCGCGTGGAAAAAGCACATGGACCTCCCAAGAGAACAGCAAGATAAGAAGATAGAAAATATCGAGGGTAGGCTTGGAAACATCGAGGAAAGCATATCGGACATAAACAAAAAGCTCGATAGCGATTATAAATCTATCAGGAACACTAAGGAAGATATGAATCTGCTTATGCGAAGTATGTTCAATCTAATCGAAAACAAGATAACCGGGAATAACATTGAGGGTTTAAAAAAAACACGGGAAGAATTGGTAAATGCAATGACAGACAAGAAAGCGTGATTTATGGTTTTATGAAAATATGTTCTTTTACACGACCAGAACTTGACTATTTAGAATTAGAATGCAACTTTACATCGGATGAATTGAAACTGTTTCGGCTCCGTGCCAAAGATATGCCTTTAGAGGACTGTGCGGAAGAAATGAATGTGAGTGTGTCTACGGTCAAAAGATTGAGTAGAAGAGTGAATCATAAGATTGAAAGGGTGGTATAGGTATGAAAAATCCAGATGTGAAGCAGAAGTACAGATTTGAGTTAGTGGAGAAGTAAATGCAAAAAGTAAATATTCTTGGAACTGAATATAAAGTGATTAGGGAACCATTCAAAGATAAAGATATTGACGGTTATTGTGATTACACATCGAGAGAAATTAGAATCAGGAATGACAATGTAAATGAAGTTTGTGATTTTGATGAACTGATGCGAAAACAGTTAAGACATGAAATTATACATGCTTTCCTTGCTGAAAGTGGATTACAGGCAAATTTTGAACATTATAAACAGTTCGGACATGAAGAAACAATCGTTGACTGGTTTGCTATTCAGTTTCCTAAAATTATGAAAGTATTCAAAGAATTAGAAATTCTGTGAAATGAGGGAGTAAAAACATGAAAGCCTATGTGATTACAAGTGGTGAATATTCAGATTACCAAATAAAAGCAGTATGCCTAGATAAAGATAAAGCTGAACAGATTTGTGCAACGATAAATGATGGTCTGATTAGAGCAAAACTATATGGAGATACGGCTTCTATAGAAGAATATGACACTGATGAATATGAGCTAGACAGTGATTGTGCTATTGGTAATCTATATGTATTGCATGCAAAAATTAACAAGATATCCAAGCGATATATGTATGAACCAATTCTTGCATTTATGAGAAAATACATTACTTTTGAGGAAATAGGAGATGAAGTACATGTTGAAGCAACGTTTCCGATTGAAATGAATAGAGAAAAAGCAGAGAAAATTATGCGTGATGAATTGGCAAAGTGGAAAGCAGAGCGAGAGGGCTTGTAGAAAGGAGAATGAACGATGACATTTAAAGAAGCATTTGAAGTAATGAAACATGGAGCAAAGGTAAAACTTCCGAGATGGAACGGTTACTGGTGTTGGGATAACGACAAGCAGACGATTATGATTCATTGCAGACTAAAGGATTCCGACAAAGGACAGTTAGAAGTTCTTGATATCCGTGAAACGCAGAGAGTAGAATATACTTTCATGCACACGCAGAGAGATGATTGGATGATTGCAGATAAAGAGAATTGCGGTGTTCTTGGTGGCCAGTCAACATTTGGGTTTGGAGATGCTATCCGTTATCTGAAAAGAGGACTTAAGGTAGCTCGTAAAGGTTGGAATGGTAAAGGAATCTATCTGGAAATGTATTCGCCAGAAGTCAATCTTGAAACTATTGCAGAAGCAGTGCATAACGCATGGTGGGAAGAAAAGAAAAAACAGGGAGTTACAGATCACCCGGATATGATTCCATATTCTGAACTGAGTGAAGAAGTGAAAGAATACGACAGAGTTACAGCAAGAACAACCATTGAAGCATTCAATTATATGACGCATTCGTTCATATATATCAACACTACTGGATTACAGACAGAAAATCCTTATGCGCCTAAAAATAAAGTGCCGTGGACACCGTCTCAGACAGATATGCTTGCGGAAGATTGGGTATTTGCAGAATGATACCGAAAGCACAAAATAATAAGTGATACTTTTAGAGACTTTAACGAACTGTTAAGGTCTCTTTTTTATGTGTAAAATTAAGGTATAGAAAGCAAGGAGGTGTTTTTGATGAACGGATACGGTCCATATTATATGCCACAAATGCAAAGTCCATATATGCAAGACCAACAGGCACTGCAACAGAGAATAGACCAGTTGTCACAGATGCAGAACCAGTACAAACAGCCGATGCAGACGCAGCAACCAAACGTAAATTGGATACAGGTGAATGGCGTGGACGGTGCTAGAAACCAGATTGTACAGCCGGGTGGAACATCATGGATGATGGATAACAATGCCCCTAGATTCTATGTTAAGTCTGTTGACAATATGGGTGGAGTGAACTTTAAAGCGTTTGAATTTAAGGAAATTCAGCCGAATGAAGCACCACAGCCGGTAACTACCGATATGGATAACCGGTATGTGACAAGAGAAGAGTTCGAGCGTTTTCTGTCGAACATAAAAGCACAGCCGGAAGAGAAAGGGGAAATGAAGCATGAGTAATCCGTTAATGGGAATGATCGGAGGAACAAGTGGGAATAACCCGTTCGGAATGATGCAAAAAATGATGAGATTCATGAGGGGCGCACAGAATCCGGGGGAAATGTTACAGAACATGGCGCAGAACAACCCGAACATCAAAAAGGCTATGGATATGTGCCAAGGAAGAAACCCGAAAGATGTATTTATGGAGATGTGCCAGAAGAACGGAATGAACCCGAATGATATTGTAAACAAATTAAAATGATATCCTGGCGGAGTGCACACGCCTTGATAAATAAATGTAAAGGAGAACCAACATGAACGATGGTATGAGTGCATTAAGTGCTGCCGATGTAGCAGCGGTAACAAGGAACAACGACAATGGAATGTGGGGCGATGGAGGATGGTTCTGGATCATCATTCTTGCTTTCCTGTTTTGCGGTAACGGATGGGGAAACAACAACGGAGCACAGAACGCTTTTGTCTCTGACGAATTCGTGAAAAGAGATATCTTTAACACAAATCAGAACGTATCTAACACAGCTTGCGAGACACAGAGAGATGTGTTAGAGAACCGCTATACCACACAGCTCGGTTTGCAGAACTTACAGGCACAGCAGGCACAGTGTTGCTGTAACACACAGAAAGAGATCTTACAGAGTAGATATGATGCGTCATTACAGGCACAGAGTATGCAGGCACAGCTGGCGCAGTGCTGCTGTGATATAAAAGAAAGCATCTTAGCGGATGGACAGGCTACACGCCAGTTAATCCAGGATAACACGATTCAGAATTTGCGAGACAAGCTTGCTGATCGTGACAGAGATTTGCAGACAGCATATTGGCAGATCTCACAGGTATCACAGACCAATAACATTATTGATGCAGTGAGACCGACACCAAAACCGGCTTATATTTCTTGCAGTCCATACTTTGCGTATAACGCATTTGGTAATGGTTGCTGCGCAAGTGGGAATGTGATGTAAGTGAACGATATATCACTACTTGACTTTCTGACAGTGTACGGAGTTGCTTTGCAGATAGCGAATTTTAAAAGCGATCTATCACAGGCGAGTAATTCTGACATCGAAAAACACTTGCACGAGCAAGACAGTAAGTATTTTTTAAAAATAATTGAAAACCAAAACAAAATCATAAGCATGTTGGAACAATCCATGTCTACGAAAAAGTAGTCTTGCAAATCAAAGGGGTAGGCAGTAGTCTATCCCTTTTTTTGAAAGGAGAATTTATATGTTAAATGTAATTGCAAAAGCCGCACAGACAGTTGCGGTAAATCAGAATGTTATATTTACGAACACAAGAGTAAAAAGTCGCCGTTGCGCTTGCGCTAGTGGATGGCTCAATCATGATGACGGTAGCGGACTTTTTGAAGTAACCAACCGCGGAAATCTCCCAATGGCAGTAGAAGTAGATTTTAACGCCAATGTTTCAGCGGCAGCTGCCGGAGCAACAGCACTTACGCTTGAGCTGAACGGCGAAGCAATTGGCGGAACTGAAATGGATTATACAGTTGTAACCGCAGAAGTATACCAGAACGTGAAAGCATCAACACTGATTGCGATACCGTCAGGAAGTAGCTTTACAGTCTCTGTCGGAAACATCAGTGCGACTTCCGTCCTTGTGAAAGATGCAAATATCATCATCAAAAAGCTTGCCTAGAAAGGGGTGAGCTTATGATCGGATTTAAAAGCAAAATGGACGTAAGCACGCCAGAAGAGATTTTTTCGGAGATCAATAACCGGTTTATCGGAGCGATTATGATGCATGGACAATTTGCGGATTACTTTGACTTCTTGGGGCTAAGAGGATACAAACATCTGCATGAGTACCAGCATCTAGCAGAAAGCATAGAACGGCGCAAGGTATGCAGATATTACATTAACCACCACAATGCGCTCATAAAAGAGGATTTTTCCGGCGAAGTGAATGTTATACCGGATGCATGGTACACGGCAAAAAGGTTGTCTGTAGGCAAAAGTACCAAACAGAAAGCGGTAGAAGATGGATTTCTCGAATATCACAACTGGGAATCCGAGACAAAATCCGTGTATGAGAAGTACGCACGAAAACTCAGAGAAACAGGATCCGTAGCAGACGCTATTTTTATAGAAAAATTGGTGGAAGATGTAAGCGCAGAGTTGAAAACGGTAGAACAGATGATTTCTGATCTGATCTCCACCGGATACGACATGGTGTACATCACTGAAAACCAGTCGGAAATACACGAAAAATACAAGAAAAAGTTAAAAGGAATCGAGGTGGAATGAGATGGAAGAAGTAAAAAAGATTCTCAAAAATCAGTTGGATAGGGAGAAAGAATCAATAAAGCGTGAGCTGACACTTTCCAACCTGGATGCAATCTATAAGATAACGGGAACGCTCTGCAATATCCATGAACTTGAATGCGCAGAAATGCCGACAGTAATTTCTGAAGCTTCGGAAAATCTGATTAAAAAGTACAGTAACGGAAAATACGACAAGAATGTAGATGAATTATACAACAGATACATTCTTGCAAAAGAAGCATACAAGGAGAACGGAGATCAGGCACACCGGGACAAACTGATGGAATGCGTTGGAAGATTGATGGTAGAGGTTTATGACATGCTTTCCTCTATGGTCATGGATTCTGATTTTGCGGACGAGAGAAAAGAGATTCAAAAACAAATCAGAAAACTCGCAGATATGTAAAATGTGAGTACTACTTTAAGCACAAAAATGTAATAAAATAAAATAGGGAATCGGGAAAAAGATTTTTTTCTTCATTGCACCTCCTTTCTTTAAGAGACTCGCTAGTGGAAAACTGTATCAAGGAACGGTCGCACGTTCCGGCGAGTTTTGGCGTTATTTGATAACGCCATTTCCTCTCATGTGATATTGGTATGATTGCTATTTTTCTTTTTGAACCTCCCACTACGAGAAAAGAAAATGGCGAAGAATATAGCTTAACGGTAAAGCACCCGGGCATCCGGGAGAATGGCGGTTCGACTCCGCCTATTCTTTTTTTGGACAGCCGAGTCCTACAAAACGGAAAACCATTGGTGACTGGTTACGCACCTATAAATAACCTAATAATGGAAGGAGCTTATTGAATGAAAACAGAAGACTTAAAAGAACAGGGTTTGACGGATGAACAGATCCAGTACGTCATGAAAGAGTACGGGAAAGACGTTAAGAAGTTGCAGAAAGACAATGAGACCTTAACAGCCGATCGGGACAATTGGAAATCCAAAGCAGAAACAGCGGAAGAAACATTGAAAGGCTTTGACGGAATCGATCCAGAACAGATCCAGAAAGACCTGAAAGAATGGCAGAAGAAAGCTGAAGATGCTGAAAAAGATTACAAAGAAAAGCTTTACGAACGTGATTTTGCGGATGCTCTTGGCAAGGAATTTGAATCTATTAAATTCTCTAGTGAAGCTGCAAAGAAGCAGATCATGAATGATGTAAAAGCAGCCGGTCTTAAATTACATGATGGAAAGATTCTCGGACTGAATGATCTGATCGCACAGATGAAAGAATCAGACGCATCAGCGTTCGTTGACGAAAATGCAGATAAAGCGAAAGCGGGGGCTGCCAGATTCACAACTCCAAAAACCGGAGCTGGCGCAGGAGCTGGCGGTCATGTATCTATGACAGAGCTTATGCGCATGAAGAACGAAAATCCAAACCTTGATATTTCTTCTTACATTCAGGGCAAAAATGAGTAGATATTTTTTAACCCGGAAAAGTTACGGGTAGAAAGGAAACAACATGGCATTATTTGACCAGAAAAATTTTAATGGCGAGGTTTTTGGCGCGTATGTAGATCAGACCGAGAACCTTAACAGAAACGAACTGTTAAAGTCTGGTGCTATTGTGGAAAAACCGCAGTATGCTTCGCTTCTGCCAGATCAGACAGGCGGCAACTATCTGACCATCCCGATTAAGGCAAGAATCGGCGGAACAGCAAACAACTATGACGGTAACACTAACATTACCGCAGAATCAAGAGAAACCTATACACAGAGCCGTATCGTAGTCGGACGTGCAAATGGATGGACAGAAAAAGACTTTTCTTCTGACATTACAGGCGAAGACTTCTTACCGGCATCACAGGAAATCGCGGAATATTGGGATGACGTGGATCAGAAAACACTCCTTGCAATCTTGAAAGGTATCTTTTCCATGACAGGAGCCGGAAACGTGGATTTTGTCACAAAACATACTTACGATGTATCGGACAACGCCACAGAATACGGATTCAAGGAAACCACTCTGAACAACGCAATTCAGAAAGCACTTGGCGATAATAAAGCAAAATTCAGTCTTGCGATTATGCATTCCAAGATCGCTACAGACCTCGAAAATCTGAAACTCCTTGCATACATGAAGTATACAGATGCACAGGGAATCGAAAGAGATCTGACGCTTGGCACTCTGAATGGTAGAACCGTCCTTGTGGACGATAATATGCCGACAGATACAGCTAAAGCGAAGTATGTAAAGGCTAAACAGACCGATAAAGACGCACTTGAAGTTGTAGACACAGGAGCTACAAAAGGACAGGTTAACAAAGCAGATGTTTCTACAGATGTTACCGGAGTAAAAGCTGGCGATTACGTTGTCCTTCTTCCGGCTGGTGATGTCTATACAACTTATGTATTCGGTGCTGGTGCTATCGAATATACAGATTGTGGTGCAAAAGTACCTTATGAAATGGACAGAAATCCAGAAAAGAACGGTGGAGAAACAACGCTGTACTCACGTCAGAGAAAGTGCTGGTCCCCTGTGGGTATTTCGTTTAAAGACGGAAGTATCATTTCCCCGACGGATGAAGAACTTGAAAAAGGATCAAACTGGCAGCTTGCACAGAACAACAAGTCTGGTGCAGAAAAGTATTTCCCGATCAAGGCAATTCCGATTGCCAGAATTAAGACCAGAGGTTAGGAGGAACCGGCATGGCATATACAGATTATGCATTTTACACAAATGAATATTACGGAGATGTTGTGCCGGAAACCGACTTTCCAAAGTATGCAGATCGGGCGAGTGACAGAGTGGATGAAATCACATTTGACCGCCTTGCGGATGGACTTTCGAGCGATTCCAGGGCGAACAAAAAAGTGCAGAAAGCAGTCTGTTCTGTGGCTGAAGCACTCTACCAGATAGACAGCGTCAAAAACGCACTTTTGAACAATCTTGGAACAGTAGAGACCGAAGATGGAAAAGTAACCGGTAAAACGGTATCTTCGGTTACTGCCGGAAGTGAAAGCATTACCTATTCCACAGGAATGAGTGATGCATCTAAAACGGTTTATGCACAGGCTTGCATGGATAAAAAAGTGGAAAACATCCTGATACGGCAAAAGGCTGGACAGTATTTATACGGAGTTAAAGACGATAAAGGAGAGTACTTATTATATGCTGGTATTTAAATGGCTTAAAATGCTGATGTGCAAACATGAAAAAACAACATATTGCAGAACTTTCCTTGAAAAAATTTCTCCGGGTGAATATAAGACACACCATGTGTGGAAGTGCGAGAAATGCGGGAAAGAAATATATTAAGGAGGGATACCAATGTTCGACAAGACGGTGACAGTATTTAACAAATACGTTAACCAAAAAGACGAAATCTATTGGTATCCCACTGTTATATCTGGATGCCAATTCGTAGACGACAAAGCGGCGAACGTAGCGAAAACAGGACTGGAAAACGCCGATGAAGCAAATTTGCACATCAGGTACACCTATAAAATGATTGCGGATACCGGAAAGACGGTATACCGAAAAAACGTTAGCGGAAAGGTTTATTTACCGCCGAAAGAATGGAAAGCACAGACCAATGATAAGCTGGCTGAGACTGTTACATTTTCTGACGGTGATTTCTTCATCGAGGGAGAATACTCGGAAGAGGTTGTAAAAGATTCTGATTACGCAACCCGTGTAGGTGGTGGGTTTTATGACTATCTCAACAAGAAGAGAGACAATGTTTTTCTGATAACCAGTGTTGGGACATACACGCTGATTCCACATTTTGAGATCGGAGGGAAATAAAATGGCAAGGTCAAAGACATTTCATTTTCCACATTATCAGATTGTGCAAGGTGACATAAAAGCTGATATCAGTCTGGAACGTTTTGAAAAGCAGTTCCAGGACGCACAGTACTGGCTTGATGGACAGGTCTTCAAAAGCATGATTCCGTTTATGCCATACCGAGATGGGAATATGGCACATGTAGCGCAGATCCAAAGCGCATCCTTGCAAGGATCTGGAAAAGTGATTGCTGCCGGGCCTCCTTATGGACGGTTCCTATATGAGGGACTTGTGATGATAGATCCAGAAACAATGTCGCCGTTCGCGAGAAAGGACGCAAAGAAAGTCGTAACAGACAGACCGCTGCAATTCTCTAAGATCACGAATCCAGATGCAACGGATCACTGGTTCGATGCAGCAAAGGAGAAAGACGGGAAAGCATGGGTGAAAGGAGTGAAACGCATTGCCGGAGGAAAAAAGTAAAGTTAAATACGATGTTGATGGCTATGAGGTTGTAACTTCTGCAATTATGGATCTACTCAATAGCTATCCCGGACTCTTGCCGGAGGAAAAAATAAAATTCTCCACAGTAGAAAAGGATTCCGGTATCACGTGCTATCCGGTGAGTGGTGCAGTGATCGCACTGGAAAAGAAATATGTAACCGGTACAGTAGACCAGCTCTGCAATTATCCTTTTTACATTCTGTATCGCACGGCGATAGATGCCGGAAATGTAAAAGCAGATATTAAAGAGTTTCTTGACGGACTTGGAAAATGGCTTGAAAAACAGCCGGTTACGATTGATGGAAAGACTTACACCCTCGAAGAGTATCCAGAGCTTACAGAGGGAAGAAAGATTGAAGAAATCACACGCCTTACACCATCATATCTTGATAATGTAAGCGAAAACAATGTACAAGACTGGGTTATAAGCCTGTCGTTAAAGTACAGAAATAAATTTAAAAGAACCAATTAACCGGATACCGACCGAGGTATTCGCTGACCGCCAAAAGTTAGCGGTAGAAAGGAATAAACATGGCTAAATTAAATCGTGAAGCTATGGCTCACTTCTTAGATTATAGTTTCAAACTGGACGCTACAACAGCAACATGGGAAATCCTTGGTGAAGATATCGAGGATATGTCTGTGGAACTGAACCCGGACACTGAAACGAAGAAAACAATTCTCGGAAAAACAAAAGTTACAGATAACGGCTATGAACCGTCTATGTCTGCGGATCCGTTCTACGCAGATCCATCCTCTAAATTATACCCAAAAATCAGAGATATCGCACTGAAACGCCTGAAAGGTGATGAATGCAAAACACTCATGCTTGAAGTTATCGTGGAAGATACGTCAGCTACAAAACACAGAGCATTTGTTCAAGAAGTGCTTGTAAAACCGCAGTCTTACGGTGGTGATACATCTGGTGTGAATTTCCCGTTTGATGTCACAGAAAATGGAACAAGAACAGAAGGAAGCGTTACGGCAGAATCTCTTAAATCGGGAAATCCGGTATTTACCGCCGGTGAAATCGCTACACAGTCGTTAGAAAACGATCGTGCCCTTTCTTAAGTAAGCCAAAAACAAGGAGGTTTAAATGAGTAACAAACTGGTAAAAAGCAATGCAAACAGTAGAGACATCTATACAGATTCACCTATAGTATCTTACCGAATAAGGTCAAAAGGAAGCGGTAAGATAATCGGAATATTAAAATTTAATCCGGCAGATACCAATATTATTGATCGCTACAAAGAAGTGGCTAAATATTATGAAAACTATAAAATGCCGGAAAAAACAGGAAATCTTGATGAAGATATTGAAAATATTAAAAAAGCTGAAAATGACATTATTGATAAAATCAGCTATTTAATCAATTCGGATTCAAGAGAAGCTTTCTTTAATTCGGTTGGTGCATTTACTGTTATGGAAGATGGCGAATTGTTTGTAGAAAAAGCTCTTTCCGCAATCGCTACCGCTATAGAAAAAGAAATGAATGTTCGAACACAGAAGTTAAAGAAAAGAATGAACAAGTATGTCGCTAAATACCACAATTAGTGGACACCTGGAAACTCCCCACAACCCTTAGAGTCGGAGGGAAAGACTACGAAATCCGTACAGACTACAGAGCTGTTCTGGATATCCTGATTGCAATGAACGATCCCGACATTTACGCCGGAATGAGCGAACAGGAAAAGAACACTGAACAGGCTATGACTATGTTGCAGATTTTGTACGTGGATTTTGAAAGCATTCCTCCGCAGCACTGGAAAGAAGCGGCAGAACAGGCTATAGAGTTTATCGACTGTGGTTTTTCTAGCGACAACAAACCAAAGCCGAGATTGATGGACTGGAATCAGGATGCTCCAATCTTGATTCCGGCAGTAAATAAAGTAGCCGGTAAAGACATCAGAGCAGAAAAATATATGCACTGGTGGACGTTTCTTGGGTTGTTTATGGAAATCGGAGAAAGCACTTTTGCGACTGTGGTTGGCTTACGTGATAAAAAGAAGCGTGGGAAAAAGTTGGAGAAGTGGGAACAGGAATTTTACAAAAACAATAAATCCCTTGTGGATTTAAAGGTAAAACAGATCGAACGGAGCGAAGAGGAAAAAGAAGAGCTTCGGGAACTGTTTGGGTTAAAAAAGTAACCGGCTATCGTTTGGAGATAGTCGCTGACCGCAGAAAAATAGCGGTAGAAAGGAAAAGTTATGGCTTATGCCGATGGTACTGTCGTTATTGACACAGAAATAGATACTGACGGTATACAAGCCGGAAGTAAGGAAGTAGAAGCAAGAATTAGAAATCTTGCAAGAGAAGTAAATAATATCGGAGCAACCGCAAAAGCAGCACTGAATAAACAGATAGATGCTTTCGCAAAACTGAACAACGAATATGCCGCACAGGAGCAGAAAGTTGAGAGTTTGCGGAAAAAGGTTGCAGAATATGGCAACCAGAAGATTCCAACAGACGAATATAGGGAAATACAGGCGCAGATTGCAGAAGCCACAGCAAAGCAAAACCGCTTAACAGAAGCAAGGGACCGATACCTTGCAAATGGTGGAAAAACAAGCTCTAACACCTACAAAAAGCAGACCTACGATCTCGAAGAACTTGCAAACACTATTAAATACGCAGAAGGCGAATTAAAAGACCTGGAAGAAAGAGGAAAAGCGTTCACGACCGGAACCGGAACAAAAGAAGCAAAAAAAGACATAGAAAAGCTCGCACAGGCAGAGCGAAAACTTGCCGATATGAATAATCGGTTAAAAACATCTTATGCCGGAATAACCAGTAAAGCAGAAGAGTACGGGAAAAAAGCAGAAAAAGCAAACAATAGGGCAAAAGTTTCTGCAAAGAAAGCATCTGGAGAATTAGACAAAGTTTCCAGGTCATCTGGCAGAGCAAGAATGGGACTCGGGCGAATGCTTGCTATGTCCCTAATGATGAGCGTAGCGTTCCGGGCGTTTTCTGCAATCTTCGGCGGAATCAAGAGCGGATTTGACAATCTCGCACAGTATTCCGGCACGACAAACCAGAGTATTTCTATGCTGTGGTCAAGCCTTGTCAGGCTTCAGAATGCATTGGCTACTGCATTCGCCCCTATCCTTACCGTAATAACCCCTATCTTAACGAAATTTATAGATATGTTGTCTACCGCGGCAAGCTATGTAAGTATGTTCTTTTCTTTCCTATCTGGAAAGAGTACATACACAAGGGCGATAGCGGTACAAAAGAATTATGCTGCAAGTCTAGGAGATACGGCATCGGCAGCGAAAGATGCGGCGGATGCCACAGAGGACGCGGCGAAAGCGGCGGAAGATTACCTTTCGCCGTTGGATGATATCAACAAGTTTACCGCAGAAGATACTTCTTCTAAATCGCCGTCTGGTGGAAGTGGCGGATCCGGTGGTGGCGTTGGCGCATCGGAACCGATGTTCGAGGACGTAGCAATCACGGATATTCCTATCCTTGAAAAGCTAAAAGACATTCTTTCACAGATTTTTAAGCCTTTTAAACAGGCATGGCAGCAAGAGGGAAAAGCTACCATAGATGCGGCGAAATTAGCTTTTACCAATTTAAAAAGCCTTGCTGGGGACGTTGGTAAAAGTATGTTGGAAGTCTGGACAAACGGAACTGGCACACAGCTGTTATCCACTGCATTACAGATTGTACAAGCGATTCTGACCACGATTGGACGGATAGCCGGAAAGCTCGATGAAGCTTGGAACAAAAACAGTGTAGGTACTGCAATTATACAGGCGATTGCAGATATCTTACAAAAGATACTGGATTTCGTGAACCGTATCGCATGGGCGACAGCAGACTGGGCGGCAAAGCTTGACTTCTATCCGCTTCTGGATTCCATCCGTCAGTTATTGGAGTCGGTCAGTCCGCTTGTGGAGAAGATTGGAAATTTCCTCGGCAACGTATATGAAAAAATCATACTTCCATTTTTGACATGGCTTATTGAAACCGGATTGCCGACAGTAATAGAATGGCTTGGAAAATTCTTTGATTTTCTTTCAGAACATCAATGGATTATTGATTTACTCGGAGCAACCTTACTCGGAGCGTTTGCGGCATCGAAAATAGTTGCTCTTATCACTTCAATAATGGGTGCGATAGAACTTTTGATGTCTATTATTGGAACAAAAGGGTTGATCGGCTTGCTTGGTGGACCATTGGCGGTTGCGATAGCTGCAACTATAGCGATTCTGGTACTTCTTGTAACGCATTGGGATACCGTGAAAAACACAATGAACGCCATAAAAGATTGGATCGCAAATGCGTTTGTTCATGACTGGACAAAAGAGTTCGGATATCTCGGCGGATACCTGAATGCGTGGTTCAAAAATATCAAAAATTTATGGGATGGCATAAAGCAGATATTTAACGGAATTATAACATTTGTAAAGGGCGTATTTACTGGAAACTGGCGTCAAGCTTGGGAAGGTGTACGGCAGATATTCGCCGGAGTTTGGAACTCATTTGCAGCAATTGTAAAAGCTCCGATCAACACAATTATAGCTTTTATAAATAGTTTCCTTTACGCAATCCAGACCATGCAAAACTCTTTCGCAAACGCGCTAAACTCCATGAGTATTAGCCTACCACACTGGCTTGAAAAACTGACTGGTTTTAGTTCTGTCGGATTCAATGTTGGATATTGGAGTGCGCCGATGGTTCCATATCTTGCACAGGGAGCTGTTATCCCACCGAATAGAGAATTTATGGCAGTCCTCGGAGATCAGAAGAGCGGTAACAATATTGAAGCACCAGAAAGCCTGATCCGCCGGATTGTAAGGGAAGAAAGCGGAAATGGTAAGGGCAGCACGTACAATGTAACCGCACAAGTAAACAGAAGAACATTGTTTGATCTCGTCCTGGAAGAGGGAAAAGTGAGAAGAACGGTAACTGGAAGAAACCCGTTTGAGACGGTTTAGGAGGTATGAAATGGCACAGAAGCGGTTAAAATTCGGAACATATGAGCCAACAGAGCCAGATTCAGACGGGTATCAGGTATCGCTTGCGACTACCTCCTCTGCCAAGTCCGGGCGAACAATGCGAGGAAACATGAAGAATGCGGTGCTGTTCACGGTTGAAGCGTACAATCTTAAATGGACGGACATCGATGCAACGGTAGCAAGTCGCATTTTGAAAGAAGTGATGGGAAAAGATGAATTTGACTTTTATCATTTTAATGTTTACACGGCAAGTTGGGAAACTGGGAAATTCCTTGCTGCAAACTTCAACGCACCGGTGATTAGTTTGGAAGATGGAAAAGAAAAATTAAGTGAATTGAGCTTTCAGGTTACCGGAATAAATCCGGTATTGTAAGGAGAATGGAATGAAAAACGCAAGTACATTATTGAAAAAGTACATAAAAAAAGGCGGTGCGTTCTATGCCTACGCTGTGGTTACTCTGGCAACCGGAGAAAAGCTCACGCTTACATCGGACAGGGATTTCATGATAAGTCCGAACAGTTACACGGAACAGGGCGGAAGTGATGGCTTTCCGCTCGGTGCGGCTGTCTCTAAGACAATCACACTGACGATAGATAATATCGATGAAAGATATTCTAAATATGATTTTTACTATGCAAGAATCGCACTATATACAGAAACACAATATACAGAAGCATACAAAGATTACCAAACACTTAGAGACATCAATAACGACGTAATAAAAGACGTTGAAAATGATCCGATTCTTACATTTGAGCCACACATAGAAAAAATGCAAGAGGGTGTATTTACCGTTTTGAATCCGGTTGCAATCGGTGACGTGATCGAACTGACCGCCTACGATGATATGTGGAAATCGGACAGGACATTCTCCACGCAACTGACTTATCCGACAACCGCGTTGCAACTTTTGCAGGAAGTTTGTACATCTTGCGGAATGGTTCTCGGAAGTCCGACTTTCAGAAACTCGGACTTTTCTATCAGTTCTGCGCCGGGAAAGACAACCGGACGGAATATCATCGGCTATATCGCACAGTTGGCTTGTGGGAATGCAGTAATACAAAACGGTATGCTTACCATTAAAACGCATGATTTTAGCGCATTTTCCGGCATTACAGATAGTACAAAACCAGAAAGTCTGAAAGAGGATTCTGGATATCACATTTTTGAAGATTTTGCATCTGATCCAGACATAGACACAGATAATGTGGTTATCACTGGAATTTCCACAGAAGTCGAAAGCAAAACGGGTGGAGATGCCGAAACAGTAATCAGCGGAACGGACGATTACTGCATCAAGATTACAAATCCGCTAATCAAAGGAAAAGAGCAGACGGTAGTAAATTCTATAGGTGAAATTCTTGTAGGTGTGACGCTTCGGAAGTTCAGCGGTGACTTTTTCCCGAATCCGACAGTAGAATTTATGGATCTGGCTTGTGTAGTAGACCGGAAAGACAAGGTGTATCGTACAATCGTAACAACACACGAATTTTCGTATCTCGGTGGATCATCGTTTAGTTGCGATATCAATTCTCCAGAAAGACAGGCTGGCGAGTATTACAGCGAAGCAGCGGAAATCTACAATGGCATCAAAAAAGACGTTGCAAGCAATAAGAACAATATATCCAATATGCAGAATGCGATTGAGCTGCTAAACACAACACTCGAAAATGCTGCCGGGATGTATGAAAGCAACGCGAAGCAGCCAGACGGAAGTGTGGTGTCATTCATTCACGATAAGCCAACACTTGCAGAATCAAAGGTGGTCATAAAGGTGACAGCTGAAGCAATCGGCTTGTCGAATGACGGTGGCAAGACTTATCCTTATGGAATCATACTGACAGGTGATTTGATTGCAAGAATCCTTTACACGGTAGGAATCAATGCGGATTATATCAATGCCGGTACGATTACCGGAGATAGAATAAGCGGTGGAATGATAACCGGTACAATCTATAGAAGCTCGGGAGAGAGTGAAGGAGACGGAACAAAGCGTTATTTAACAATCGACAGTGGCGGAATAGATTTCGGATCGTCAGCGTACAACGAATCTGAACCAAAATCTGTATTGTCTAGTATAAAATGTGGTGGAGAGTTTTCGGGTGACAATTCGCTGTATGTAGACCAAGCTTTTCATTCAGATTCTATTGGTGGATATGATGGAATAATTAAATTTAGAATGCGTGACAGAGCTACAGGCAAAAAATACACCGCAATGAGCTTGACACGTGAGAGACAGTACAAGAATCTGAATATCCTTTCTATGAATGGCAGAATATATGTCAAAGATGGTGGGTTGGACAGTGATAAAAACCAGATAAAAGGTGGCATACTCTGGGAAGATAATAACGGTAGAAGTAATTACGGAATCGGTCCGCATCAGTCGGGTTCCTATTCTTCCGGAAACTATTGCGACGCTACACAGGTGTGGGGCGCGTTGTATTGCCGAAGCCTTTTGGTGTCTGGACAAAAAAGCAGAATTGTTGATACAGATAATTACGGAACAAGAGCCATGTATTGCTACGAGATGGCATCCCCTATCTTTGGAGATATCGGAGAAGCAAAACTGGATGAATCTGGAAAGTGCGCGGTTTCAATAGACGATATTTTTTCTTCCGTTTCTTACACGAATCTGCAATACCAAGTATTTCTTCAGAAAGAGGGAGAGGGAGATCTGTGGGTTGCGGAGAAACATCCAGAATACTTTTTGATATGCGGAACACCGAACCTATCTTTTTCGTGGGAAGTTAAATGCAGACAGTCTGATTTTAAAGATTTAAGGATGGAAGAAGATATATCTTACATGGAAAAAGACAATATTGATTATGAAGAAGAGGGGAACCGTGTACTTATGGACTATTTAGCGATACAGGAGGAAATATAATGAAAAAAGTAACATCATTCACACATTTAAGAACCGGCGAGGGCGACAGAATCGCTTATACATTCTCAGAAATTTCGCCAGACGGTGCAATCATAAGCCAGAACAACAAAGGGAATTTTGTAATCGTTGATGATGCCATTGAAGCGCACGTAACAGCGATTAACAAGTACATTTCCGAGAACTATCTCAAGGAGGAATAATCATGGCGAAATGGGATGAATGCGGCTTAAAAATCGGCACGTCTGCTATGGATGAAGTTTTGATACTGGATTCCGACACAAACACCAACAAGCGCATCACTGTTGGGGATATCCAGGAATTTGCAAACGACAAGATGCTCGAAAAAGAAAACGCCACGCTGAACACCGAAGCAAAGAACTTGATCGGTGCGATTAACGAAGTGGATGCCAAAAACGATGCCCTCGAAAAGGATAAAAAAGCCATAGAAGCTGCTCTGGAAAATGAAAAAAATGAACGGACTGCGGCTGATACAAAGGAAAAATCAGAGAGACAGGCTGAAATTGACGTTGAGCGAAAGAGAATCAATAATGTCTATGCAAATAAGCTTGTGACTTTGGACGAAATCGACCTTGTAACAGAAGAAGGATTTTTCGTAGATGCACTGGCAGTTAAAGAGTTAAATAGCAAACTAATCGTAAAAATCAATAATGCTGGTGCCCATAATGCGATTTACCGTGGTAAATTCTTGGGAAATGCAGTAACACCAACTCAATACGACTCTATAAAAGCTGGTACATTCGAGGATTTATACATCGGTGACTATTGGACTATCGGAGGTGTCAACTACCGTATAGCGGCGTTCGATTACTACCTAAACAGTGGTGATACGAGCTGTACTACCCACCATGTATGTATTGTGCCGGACACTTGCCTGTACAACGCACAAATGCACAACACCAGCTCCGACGGTTACGAAGGTGATGCGGCAAATACTACGACTGGCGGTTATGTCGGCTCCGATATGTACAAGAGCAATCTCGAACAGGCTAAGACCACTATCAAGAGTGCGTTCAGCGATCATGTTCTGAAACACAGAATCTATCTGACGAACGCTGTTGCGAATGGTCGAGCTTCCGGCGGCGCATGGTGCGATTCCGAAGTTGACCTTATGTGCGAGCAGATGGTCTACGGCAGTGGTATTTTCTCCCCTGTTTCTGATGGTAGCAATGTCGTGACTAACTACCGTGTAGAGAAATCCCAGTTGCCGTTATTCCAGCACGAGCCGAGCCGTATTTGCAACCGTAATAACTGGTGGTTGAGAGACGTTATTACCGCTTCCAGTTTCGCAAGTGTCCACGGCAACGGTAGTGCGAACTACTACAACGCTTCCTATTCTAATGGCGTTCGCCCGGCTTTCTGTATATCTTAAATCCGCACATTACTGTGACGTGAAATACAAGGAAGTAAACCAATTGCCATACTAAAAAAGAAAGGAATCTGCTATGAATATACTTTTTTTAGACCAGAAAGAACCAGTTGAAGGTAAAGTAACCAAACAGGACGATAACCATGTCCTGATTGAAGGCGCAGGAAAGAATACGTCCGGTTTTAATTTACTTACAGAAAAAGGATTTGTATTTGGAAAATATGAAGATTATACAACTCTGTATAAGGATACGGAAACGGGATACATTCTTTCTAATGATGGGAGCGTATATGTAGAGCCAGAACCAATTCCAGAGCCAGAACCGATTGAACCTACACTGGAAGAGGTAAAAGAATCTAAAGTAGGAGAAATGAATGAAACGCAGCAGAAAGTCATCGCTGCTGGTGTAGATGTTACACTTACAGATGGAACAACAGAGCATTTCGCTCTGGAAGAACACGATCAGACAAGCCTTGTCGGGTTGCAGAGTCAGGTTGTGACAGGAGAAGAGAATATTCCGTGGCACACATCGAACGAAGCTGAACACTGTAAATTCTACAGTAATGCAGACATGGAAAAGATTACGACAACTGCAATGAGTTATGTGACATGGCACGTAACATATTTCCGCGATCTACGCATTTACATTCGCTCTCTGGAAAGCAAGGAAGATGTAGAAAAAGTCACTTACGGAATGGATATTCCAGAAGCGTACCAGTCAGAGCCATTGAAAGCAATGTTGGCTCAAAAATCATGAAGAAGTTAAGACCGCTGATTCTGTTTCTGATTGGTGGTCTAATCTATGTATTTATCGAACTTACCGCAAGAGGACGCAGCCACTGGACGATGTTTGTAGTCGGAGGATTAGCGTTCTTCCTGATTGGATGCATAAACGAGAAATACCGAAAGATGCCACTGGTTAAACAGATGGCTATAGGAGCGATTGCGATTACCATATTGGAATTTGTTTGTGGATGCATTGTGAACTTATGGCTTGGTTGGAATGTATGGGACTACAGCAATATGCAGTTAAACCTATTCGGTCAGATATGCTTACCGTTCACGGTGCTGTGGTTCTTTTTAACAGCGATAGCGGTTATCTTAGATGATTGGATAAGACATATATTGTGGAAAGAAAAAATGCCACATTATAAATTATTTTAAATTCAATCTCGAAAAACATAAATAAGAACAATACTCAACTAAAGGAAGCCTTAACGGATTAATCAATTACAGAAAGGAAATTGATATTATGGAACAGATTATGAATTATGTAAAACCAGAGCTTGTTGTTGTAGCGATCGCACTGTATTTTATCGGAGTCTGCTTAAAAGAAGTGCAGACCGTAGCGGATAAATACATTCCGGCAATCCTTGGAGTGATCGGGATTGTGATCTGCGGTATCTACGTGGTAGCAACTTGCGACCTTAAAGGTACACAAAATATTGCAATGGCTATTTTTACCGCAATCGTACAGGGAATTTTAGTTGCCGGACTAAGCAACTATGCCAACCAGTTAATCAAGCAGATGAATAAGGACGAATAGACAGACGAAGCTATTTGTTTGACCGCCAAAAGTTAGCGGTAGAAAGGAAATGTTATGGCATTAAACGGAATTGATATTGCAAGTTTTCAGACAGGAATCGACCTCAGTGTAGTACCGTGCGATTTTGTGATCGTAAAGGCAACAGAGGGAACAGGCTACGTGAACCCGGATTTCACAAGAGCTTACGCACAGGCTAAGAACGCCGGAAAGTGTCTCGGCATCTACCATTATGCGACTGGTGGAGATTACAAGAAAGAAGCAGATTACTTCCTTGATAGAATCGGAAATCGTGTAGGTGAAGCAATCTTGTGTCTTGATTGGGAGGGGAAGAACAACCTGGCGTTCGGAAATTCCGATTTTGCTTGGTGTAAATCGTGGCTTGACTATGTATACCAAAAAACAGGCGTGCGTCCGCTTCTGTACTGTTCGCAGTCTGTAGCCTATAAATTCGCTAATATTGGCAATTACGGACTCTGGATTGCACAGTACGCAGACATGAACGCCACAGGCTATCAGGACAAGCCGTGGAATGAGGGAGCTTATAGTTGTGCTATCCGGCAGTATAGCTCTTGTGGCAGACTGAACGGATGGGGTGGCAACCTCGATCTGGATAAGTTCTACGGCGACAAGGACGCATGGAACAAATACGCCGGAAAAGGAAACACAACCA
>OCQC01000406.1_pt1 | contig 48597 bp, 45 predicted proteins | sample 1538401 | NCBI WGS metagenome assembly OCQC01 (sample SAMN04571689, study PRJEB22368) | human gut metagenome | biome: human gut; material: stool | host: Homo sapiens | place: Luxembourg | collected 2012-08-03 | reverse complement strand
TTAAACTGCCAAACTGGTTGATACCGCTAAATCCGCTCATTTTCTAACTCCTTTTCTTATTTAACATAACATTTTAGATAAAATGTTATGTTAAATTTTAAGCTAATTAGGAGTTTTACTAATGCTTTATACTGTGTAAACTTTTGTAACAAAAAATTTTTAAAAGCTAAAGTTTTGAAAAAATATGCCGTTAACAATACTATAAAGAATACATTTTATCTATTTTGTATTCTAATCGGAAAAGCGATATTTTATAAGAGTCCAAACAGCCTGAACTCCATCTTTCCAGGTTATTTTTTTACCTTCTTTATTTTTTCTTGCATTATAAGAAATTGGCACTTCCATAAACCTGACATTACGTTTTAAGACCTTTGCCGTAATTTCAGGTTCAAAATCAAACCTGTTAGACTTAATAGAAATACCCTTAATAACATCTGCCCTAAAAGCTTTGTAGCAGGTTTCCATATCTGTCATATAGGTGCCGTAAAGAACTCTTGTCATTAGAGTCAAAAATACGTTTGCAAGATAGCTTAGAAGCAAGAAATTACCGTTATTACGTGTATCTGCTAGTCTTGAGCCATAAACAACATCGGCTGAATTAGTTGCAATAAGATGTACCAGAGGTTTGTAATCTTTCGGATTATACTCCAAATCAGCATCCTGAATGATAATAACATCCCCCGTAGCAGCCATAAGCCCAGTGCGAAGCGCAGCACCCTTACCCATATTACGCTGATGATAAAGTACTTTATATGGTAGTTGAGAATATAATTCTTTTGTACCATCAGTTGAAAAATCATCAATTAAAATAATTTCTTTTTCCAGACCAAAATCAACTTCTTCTATACGCTTGATGATTTCTAATAATGAATTTTTCTCATTATAAACAGGTACAAGTATTGTAATTTTATTCATTTCTCCTCCATTATTTAAATATCACTTGTCTGGCAGGTAATTTTATTATATTATTATACAATAAACAGAGAGGGTGAAATGACTTTAGAAAATTTTATTTATGAGTCAGTTTCAGAAATACTCAATGGCGGGTATGAAGAAGTAAAAAAAGATATAGAAAAACACAAAGAAATATATAAAGATGATACAGCAATATGCTTTAGCTTATTGGCTCTTGGAGCATTTTTAAACAAAGATAACCAGAGTTTTTATCAGTTTATGAATGATGCGGCTTTTCTTGTAGATCAGTCAGCGGACGCTATTACAAAAATTTTCCATGAAATGATTTTAGGCTTTGTTAACTTCAGCGAAAAAAACACAACCCTCTATGCTATTAACTATAACAAAGCAAGAAAACTTTCTATTAAAAGTCAAAAAACTGAATTTTTTGAAAGAGTTAATAAACTTCTAAAATGTCCGCCGATTAGTCATTACAGCAATCATAATCAGACAAAGGATCCATTAATTGCACTTGTAAATATAGGTCAGGCTGTTGCAGCTGAAAAGAACATTGATTTGTTAATTAAAACAATCGCAGAAGAAACTAAAACAGCGTTGAATGCTGATAGATGCACTATTTTTATGTATGACAAAGAGAATAACGAACTTTATTCCAAAGTCGCAACAGGACTTGACACTAAAGAGCTGAGAATACCTGCTGATAAAGGACTTGCCGGTCATGTTGTACAGACGGGAGAAACAATAAACATAAAAGATGCTTATAATGATAAGCGATTTAACCCGAATGTTGATAAAAAGACAGGTTATAGAACTAAAACAATATTATGCATGCCTATAAAGAATTTTAATCAGGAAATTATTGGTGTTTTTCAAGTATTGAACAAATTTGATGAGTATTTTACGCCCGATGATGAAGATTTGCTTATTGCAATTGCATCCAGTGCAGGTATTTCATTAGAAAATGCACAGCTATTTGAAAGACAAAGAAAGCTTCTTGAAGAACAGAAAGTAGTGCTTGACAGTTTCATTGAAACTCTTGCCACATCTATTGATGCGAGAGATAAAATTACATCAGGTCATTCATCCCGTGTAAAAATGTATTCATCTCTTATAGCTCAGGAATTCGGGATGGAGAAAAATGATTTGTACATCTTAGAAAAAGCTGCTGCTCTGCATGATATTGGTAAAATCGGAATAAGAGATTCTGTTCTTCAAAAAGAAGGAAAGCTGACTCCGGAAGAGTACAAGCATATTCAACAGCATGTAGAAATTACACATCACATTTTAGAAAAAATTCATATGTCAGAAGATTTTAAACAGATTACTGAAATAGCCTGTTCGCATCATGAAAAATTTGACGGAACTGGATATTACAGACATCTAAAAGGTGAAGAAATTCCATTTGGTGGAAGAATATTAGCAGTATCTGATGTTTTTGACGCAATTACATCAAAAAGACACTACAGGGACAAAATGCCTATTGAAAAAGTTATTGACATTATAAAAAATGGGGCAGGGTCGCATTTTGACCCGCTGGTTGTCGATAAATTTCTCGATATTAAGCTCAGCAAAATAGTTGGAGTTTTCATCACAGAAAACCATATGGTTATTGATAAAGAAGATTTAGTAACATTAGAAAAATATAACCTACTTGATTTATATTACTCAATAGTAAATAATTGTAGTAACAAGCTATTGCAAGTGTTTAATAAATATTATGTAGGAGTAGATTTAGAGCACGAATAAAATGTTAAAACAAATAATTATATCAGCATTAATACTTACAACAGCAGCCTCGGTTTATGCGGAGGAAGTCAAACCGCTTAAAGTTAAGGCAGAAACTAACGTTGCCAATATGGATATGGTAATCAAGGATAACTTTGTCAAAGCAAAGTATGCATCTGCAGAAAACAGGTTTGCTCAGAGCAACGTGAAAGCTTCTTATGATGATTTTAATGACCTTATACAGAGGGCTTCACATGATGATTATGTATTTCTTGTATACGGTATAAAAATGGCTGAGTATGGTTTCTTTGATTTATCTGATACCTTAATCAATAAGCTTGATACAAATAATTTTACGGCATCTTATATTAAAGACATAAAAAAATATTATTATCCGTCTGCAATGGTCAGCCAGAAAGATTTGATATATCTTGCCGATGCGTATTCTAATATTATGTACAACAATATGGCAATCGAAACGACATCGGAACTTTTAAACAGTACGCAGGCTGCTGACAGTGATTACAAAAATTATTTGATTTCACTGGGGTATTACAAATCAAACAATCTGCAGCAGGCGTTAAAATACATAAATAATGCAATTGTTCAGAATGATACTAATGTTAATTATTTATCCCTTAAAGCTAAAATTCTGGCAGATTCTAATAAACCGAAACAAGCACTAAAAGTTCTGGATAAAATAAAAAAGACAGATTTTCAAACAGTTGATTTCCAGAGAAAAGTAAGATCAGTTGAAGAATATATTCTATATAAAACAGCCAAGGCAGAACCTCTAAAAGATTACCATCTTGCATATTATTACCACTTGCAGGAAAAGAGCCTCCTTGCCACTAAAGTACTTCAATCGGCGATTTTACAGGCTAAACAATACAGCCCGCTTATATTCTCACTGTTAGGTAAAATTTATTATGAAAATGATGAGCCGTTAAAGGCTCAGGAATTCGCCTCTCGTGCATTCAGAGAGGATAGGGATAATTATCTTGCAGCAATAACACTTGCTGATTTAAGCTATGATAACCGAAAGTACAGCGAAGCCTTAAAATATTACCAGAAAGCAAAAAAATTAACTAAGGATGCAGAACCTTCTGTTGGTATGGCTAAATCATATCTTGCACTGGAAAAAGATAAAAAATCTAAAAAGATGTATGAAAAGTTATTGAAGAAATATGAGTCAAACGAAGAATTACTGGTTGATTCACTTCAGGTTTTCCCGCAAAAAGCTGATTATTATCTTCCAAAGGTTGCTTCAATAGATATTTCTAACAATGATATCTGGTTAGGCTTGGCTAATCTTGCTATTAGGGACAAGAATTTTACAATGGCTACAACTTACCTTAATAATTCTTATTATATAGACGCAAATAACTTTAAATATTATTATTATCTAAGTCTTGTACTTAGAGCTAAAGGTGATATAGAACTTGCAAATCAGTCTTTAATCAAATGCTCAAGATTAAATTCTGATTATGCATCAGATGTAAATCCGGGGCATAGCGTGTATGAAGAGTAATATTTTAATTGTAGAAGATCATGAACTAACAAGATTTGGACTTAAAACAGCATTTGAATCCTGTGATTTTATTGATAAAATCTACGAGGCAGAATCTGCTGAAAAAGGTTTAGAAATTGCGACTGAGCAAGAAATAAATTTAATTATTATGGACTTAGGTCTTCCTGGCATGAATGGGATTGAAGCTACAAAACGCATCAAAGACCTGAACAAAGATACTAAAATCGTAATACTTACATCGCATAATGATGAGCAGGAAGTATTAAACAGCTTAAAAGCAGGAGCCAATGCGTATTGTTCAAAAGAGATTAATCCAAAACGGCTTATTCAGGTTGTTCAATCAGTTTTAGACGGCGCAGCCTGGTTTGATCCTTCAATTTCACATATTGTTCTGGAAGCTGCCACAAAATCACAGAATATAGCTCAGACTAAATCGGAAAAAGATTACGGACTGACTTCCCGTGAAACCCAGATTTTAAAACTTATTACAGAAGGGTACAGCAATATTGAAATTGCTAAAGAACTTTTTGTAAGTATTAATACTACCAAAGCACACGTTGCAAGCATATTGCAAAAACTTGAAGTAGATGATAGACTACAAGCAGCACTAAAAGCATTAAAAGAAAGATTGGTTTAGTAAATGGACGGAATTGCTTCAATACTTGTAGTAGATGATAACCCGAAATACTTAGCAGATGCTCTGCCTATGTATGGATATGACGTTACTGTTGCTAATGACGGGTTAGAAGCTTTAAAAATACTTGACCAGAAAGAAGGCGCTTTTGATTTAATTCTTCTTGATGTAATGATGCCTAATATGGACGGGTGGGATACATTAAAAGCAATTAGAAGCAATAAAAAGATTAAATACATTCCTGTTATTATGATTACTGCTGTTAGTGAAGACCAGAAGGTTGTATCAGGCTTAAGAATAGGAGCAGATGATTATATTGTTAAACCATTTATCCTGCCAAATCTTCTTGCTCGAATAGAAGCAGTACTAAGACGCTGCCAGTGGCAGAAAGAGGCAGTACCAAAACAGGAAGCCGGTTTAAATAAAAATGTTAATATAGACGCACTTACACCTAAAGAAAAAGAAGTACTTGCTCTTGTTGCAAAAGGAGCAAGCAATCAGGAGATTGCAGACCAATTATATGTAAGAGATGTGACTGTAAAAACACATTTGAATAGTATTTTCAAAAAATTGAAAGTTACAAATAGAACGCAAGCCGTATTGCTTGCAATGCAGATGAATTTGATTAGCTAAGAAGGAGTTAATAAAACAATGTTGTCAAAAGAAGAATTAGTCAATCTGGCACTAACTGATATTGAATCATTTAATAGAGAAATAAAAAATGCAAACGGAAGTATTGATTTGAGTGAAACAGATTTCAGCGGCTCAAGTATTGAGGGAGCAGAGTTTATAAATGTTGATTTAACTTCTTCAACTTTTGCTGACAGCCATTTGACAGAAGTAAAATTTGACGGCTGTGATTTAACATCTGTAGACTTTACAAGAGCGTCTATCATTGAATGTTCATTTAATGAATCTATTTTAAACGGAACGGATTTCAGCTATTCTAAAACTGACTACTGCAATTTTTCTGACGCTGATTTGGCAGGAGCCATTTTTCAAGGAGCTGATTTAACAAATTCAGATTTCTCTGCCGCAGAAAACTTAAATGCTTGCAGATTTGATGAAGAAACTATCTGGCCGGATAATGAATATCTACCGGAAGATTTTGATTCAAACTATGCTTCTGATTTATCTTCACTCCAGGATGAAGATGATTATCAACAATCAGATTATTAAATCTTCCAGATTTTTGTTTTCAGAATTAACAGTTTTATATTGTATATTAGAGGACAGCTTTTTAAGCTGTTCTTTAATTTCATATTTATTACAGCTCATCTTCACATACTCATCATCCATGCCGATTTCCTTAAAGCCCTTTTCTTTGTATTTTGATACAACATCAATAGGACCGTCAATGACAGCCGAAAGCTTGATTAATTTTATTTTTAACTCTTCCGCGAGCTTAAACATCTGATAAAACAGGGTGCTGCCAGTATAATTCACCCTTTTTCCATTCGGCTGCGGTATGTCGCAGATTGCATCAAGGTAAAAACTTTTAATATCGTCAAAAAATGATAAAATACCGCAAGGTGTAGAGTTTGATACTGCTAAATACGCTTTGCTGCCAGCATCTTGAGCAGATTCAACGGCATAGTTGAAAACTTTCTGCCAGCGCTTACGATCGAATTCCGGAATATCTCTCAAACTTTTATCAAAATCAACAGAATCTTTCAATTTTTCCAGAAATTTTTTATCTTTTGATGTAAGTTCATATAAATCAATTTTAGTTGTGACATTTTTAAATGTATTTTTAGTCACGGCCAAATGTCTAGCTCTAAATGTCTGGTTATTAATCTCCATACAAAAACTAAACTCTCTAAAAAATAAATTTGATAAAATGTTACAATAAATTTACATATGCACTTGTAAAATAAAATACTTTAAGGTACACTTGAGATACACTGGTAGAAAGAAGGAAATAGAACTATGTCAAAACAATGTGAAGTATGCGGAAAAAAACCTATTAAAGCAGCTAAATTAACATTCTCTCATAAACAAATTGTAAAAAGACAAACTCCAAATTTACAAGACATCAGAGTTAATGTAAACGGACAAACTAAGAAAATGACAGTTTGTACTTCTTGCTTGAAAGCCGGAAAAGTTCAGAAAGCTGTTTAATTAGTAGTAAAATTAAAAAAAGAACCGGAGTTGTAAGCCGGTTCTTTTTTTAACTCAAATTTTCATGCGCCTGAGCCACAACATTTGCAACAGGCAGCTTGCATTCTTCACCTTCTGTACTAAAATGAACCAGATACTCAATATTGCCTGCAGGGCCTTTAATAGAAGAATATGTAAGTCCTCTGATTACATATCCTAGTCCGCAAATGCAGTTTAAGACATTGTTAATAACCATCTCATGAGTCTTTTTATCTTTCACTACTCCGCCTTTTTCAACCAATTCTTTGCCTGCTTCAAATTGAGGCTTAATAAGACAAATCATTTCATGAAAATCAGGTTTCATAAGAGTTTTTAAATTTGGCAAGACTTTTTCAAGCGAGATAAATGATAAATCAGATACCAGCAAATCCGCCATAACTTCACCTTCTGCATAAATATCATTCACTCCGCAGATTTTCAAGTTTGTTTTCTCTATGGTTTTAACCTTGTCAGAGCTTCTTATTTTCCAATCTAGCTGTCCATAACCAACGTCTACTGCATAAACAAATTTTGCACCGTTCTGCAAAAGACAATCTGTAAAGCCTCCAGTTGAAGCACCGGCATCAAAACAAATTCTATCCTGTACATTCACATCAAAGCTCTCAAGAGCTTTTTTAAGCTTGAACCCGCCTCTGGATACAAAAGGCATTGATTTAACCTTAAAATCATATTCTTTTGAAGGATCTATTTGAAACCCTGCTTTTGTAACAACTTCTGTTCCAATCATTACATTCCCTGCTAGAATTGCAGCAGATGCTTTGCTTTTATTTTCAAAAAAGCCCAAATCAACAAGTATTTTATCTAAGCGTTCTTTAGATTTACCCCTTTTCAAATTTCAAAAAACCTTTCTGCATTGTTCGTTGTAATATCAATAAGTTCGTTAAGCGGCATTTGCCTTAAATTAGCAATTTCTTCTGCTACATATCTTACATATGCCGGAGTATTCGGCTTACCCCGGAAAGGAACAGGTGTAAGGTACGGAGAATCTGTTTCCAAAACTAATTTATCCAGAGGAATTTCCCGCGCTACATCTTTCATTTTTACAGCATTTTTAAATGTTACAACACCGCCAAGTGCTATATACCAGCCCTTTTTTACACATTCTCTCATAAATTCTACACTACCGGAAAAGCAGTGAAAAAGAGCTTTTGATGATTGATTATACTCAAGAAGTAAATCATACGCGTCATTATGAGCTTCCCTGTCATGGATAACTATTGGCAGATTAAGTTTATTTGCCAGTAAGATTTGCTTTACATAAACCTCCTTCTGCAAATCAACAAAAGATTTATCCCAGTAATAATCAAGCCCAATTTCGCCCACCGCCTTAACTTTATGATTTTTAGCAAGTTCTATCATTCTGTCTTCGACTTCTTGAGTATATGTTTTTGCCTCAGATGGATAAATGCCAATCATTGCGTAAATGTTTTCATCCGCTTCAGCAGCTGCAATAACTTTTTCCATCGAAGATACTTCTACAGATGGTATCACAGCCTTTTTTACCCCGAAATCTTTCATTAGCTGCAAAGTTAATTCAATAGGGGCTTCAAGCATATCTATATGAGCATGTGTATCTATTAAATATTCTTTCATATTAGAAATTATATCATGTTAAAAACAAACAGCTTTATATTCACACTTACACTCAGTTTTTTTAGGAGGAATTTCATCACTATTTATTTTTCCGGCTGCATTAACTAACCTTTTTTGATATTCTTCTCCAAGTTCAGGAGAATATTCAACGGCAAGCTCTTCTTTATTTTTCAAATCAATATAAATAAATTTCACCTTATCAGTTTTAAAAAATTTACTTACTGCAAGAAGATAAATCATAGTTTGATAATCAAATTTCGCATTCTTAGGAGCTGAACCTGTTTTGTAATCAAGAATATAATATGTATCATCTTCTTTAACAAGCGCATCAAGACGACCTCCAAAGAAAGCATCTCCTAGTTTTAGAGATAAATTATATTCTGTATCAACAACCTCATATCCAAAATATTTTATGCCCTTTAAATAGTTCCATACCGCAGCTTCACGTTCAGAAAGAGAAAGCTCCATTTTATCAATATTTTCTCCGCGCAAATAATATGAAGCAATGGCATGGATGTTTTTTCCAAATTCAAAAATATCATCATTTACAGGCATAGAAATATTTTTGACATAACGTAAATAGAACTTTCTCGGACAAAGTTCGTAAGTTTTCAGCATATTGGGAGAAATCATCAAAAACATGTTAACCCTCTAAATAAGTATAATCCGGATTATTTTTTAATTTTTCCTCAATCTGTTCAAATGTTGCCAGCCCTTCAGTAGCCCCAAACTCAGAAACAACACTGGAAGAATTAACAGAAGCATACATTAGTGACAAACCAACATTTAATTTTGTTCTCTCTAAAGCTGCGCAGAAAGTTGAAGCAAAAGCGTCACCGGCACCCAAAGTTGAAATTACTGGAGAAGGAAATACAGGACAAAAATAGAATTTCTGCCCGTCATATGCATATGCCCCTTTGCCGCCATCTGTAATTACAACAATCTGGTAATCCATGACTTTCATGGTTGTAAGCATTTTCTTCACATCTCTATGAATAAGTTCATGTGAAAATTTCTCAGTTTTTGTATCTGGTCTTACCTGAATACCTGTAGCCATTGTAGCCTCTTCTTTATTCATGACCACAATATGGGCAGATCTGAGAATTGTTTTAATGTGCTCAAAACCTCTTTTAATACTTGTCGAACCTGCATTAAAACAGATTTTTGTATCATGCTCATGCGCATAATCAACAATAGACTCCAAAACTTTATTAGATTCTCCGTTTAACGGCGCAACATAGATTAAATCAGCATCCTCAATGGCTTTAAAATTAATTTCACTTTCCATGATTTGAGCATTTGCTCCCCTATGAGCAAGAACAGTTCTATCACCTTGAAAACTTACCAGAATTATTGAAAACCCTGTGGATGCTTCTTTATTTTGAATTATATTAGCTAAATTTACATTTTTATTTTTGAAAGCATCTAAAATACCTTCTGAATAAATATCCTCACCTATTTTAAATATAGCAGAAGTATCAAACCCTAAATTAGCAAAATTACAGGCTGTATTAACACCGCCGCCTCCAACATTTGAAGAAAAGGTTGTAATATCAATCTTCGAGCCATATGGATAACTCATAAAATCAGAATTTTTTGTCTTCGAACATACTGAAACTATATTTGCATCATCGCACTCAACAAAAACATCCATTGTAGCGCTGCCGATTGTTAATACCTTTGTCATAATACTTCCTCCTGTAATATTTATATTTTAATACAAATAGCAAAAAAAATATTTACAGGTATTATATAAATCAGGAGGTAAAATATGAATTTAAATATTAACAACGTAAATTTTCAAGGAAGAAACGAAGTTCTTTATGGTCTTAAAAAAGCAGCTCAAGAAGCACAAAATATTGGCAGAAACAGCATTCAAGCAGCAGGTCCCCGTCCCTTAATAAAAGATAAGGAAATATATCAAGCTAAAGGAGCTCTAGATGCATACTGCGACATGGCAGTCAAAGATGACTGGTTTGTAGAAACAATAAATAGTATTTCACCGAATGTTACTAAAGAAATTAAGGAAACTCTAAGCCCGATAAAAAATGACTATGCAAGTGCATACCCTCATGAAACATTTATCAGTGCAATCAAAAATGCAGTAGAAAGCGCTAAAAACAATGCTGATACGAGCCTTAAAAATTTCTTTGAAAAAATTAAATTGTAAAAATTTGTAAATATTAAAGACGTACATAGTGTATTTTTTATTTAGTTATTCTATAATGTTTGTATACAAGGATATGTGAGTTATATATAAATAAAAAGAGAGATTATAATTCACTATGTGATTAGGGAATATAGTGCAGATTTCTGCACCGGGTCAGAAAGGTTAGGGAATGGCTCTTACAATTAATACAAATATGTCGTCTTTAATAGTACAGAAGAACTTGAATGCTGCGACATCAATGCTAAACAAGAGTATTGAAAGAATGACGACCGGGTATAAAATCAATCATGCAGCCGATAACGCAGCAGGTTATTCTATTGCGACAACCTGGAAAACACAGTTAGGATCTTTAGATGTAGCATCTGATAATGCCTCAACCGGCGCAGATATGCTTACAACATTAGAGGATACTTATTCCTTAATTACCTCACATTTACAGCGTGTAAGAGATTTGACCGAACAGGCTGCCAATGGAACTTATGGTTCTGATTCATTAAAAGCAATTGCTTCTGAAATTACTGCAAGACTAGAAGAAATTGACCGTATTAGTGCTAACTGTGAATTTAACGGTTTGAAGATGATGGATGGTTCACTAACAGATGATATTAACCTTCAAGTTGGTTTATACAGTGATGCAGCAAGCAGAATTGCTCTTGATGCTTCTTTATTCCAAAATGGGCATGTATCTGCATTATTCAAAACTTTTGGCGGTGTTGGCGGTGCTACAGTAGCAGAAGTTGCAAAACTTTGTTCTGGATATGATGGAAAACAAATTACAGGCGGACAAAATGAAATGCTTAATAAGATTGATGCTGTAATTAGTGAAATATCTGCAAGGACTACTACACTTGGTGCTGCTCAAAACAGGATTGAATCTGCTGTTGAATCAATAAATGTACAGTCAGAAAATATAACATCATCACTTTCTACATTAAGAGATGCTGATGTTGCTGAAGAATCTTCTAATTATATTAAAGCTCAAATACTCCAGCAGGCATCTGCAACATTACTTGCAACTGCTAACCAAACACCGAGTATTGCTTTAAACTTAGTATAAATTTTAAATTTGTTGTTGATTGGGATATGTACTTATATATGAGCTTGATATTAATCAAGCTCTTTTATTTTACATAAAATATGCTATAATCATATTGGTTATAATATATAACATTTCTATCAAAATGTTATATATATTTCAAATTACTATTATATTTAATACTTATTACTTTTTTTAAATTTTTCCAGCATTATTATTCTGCGTGTATCTGTTATCCTGCCTGATAGCATAACATTTTGATAGAAATGTTATGTTAAAGAAAGGAAAAGTATGATTGCGAAACACATCATTAATTGTACAGACAAACGCACAGCTATTAAACATTTTATAGCAAAAGGTTTTTCTCTTGCAGAAGTTCTTATTGTTGTAGCTTGTGTAATAGTAATTGCATTACTGTGTTTACAGGTACTAAAAAAGATTATACCGGATAGAGAAGCTCGTATGTTTAAAAAGGCATATAACCTAACTGCACGTCTTGTTCCTTCTATGGTACATGATGAAGATTTGTATCCGGAAGTTGACGGCAAAAATGCTCCTCAGTTTCTGGGCAATACTGAATGGGTTATTTATGAAGGCAAAAAATATGAAGGCACAACTAAGTTTTGTGGACTTTTTGCCGCAAAAATAAATGCGCTCTCTGAGGTAAGCTGTATTGCTAACGCCAGCCTTGATGGGAAAGCTACACTTAAAACAAATGACGGGATTGTTTGGGTTCTACCTATTACAGATTTCAAAGAATTAAAAACACCAGGTATAATTCAGATAGACACAAATGGTGCGAAGAAACCAAACAAAGACGGTTATGACAGATACAAAATATATGTTTATCAAGATGGAACTGTTTCAGATAAACCTATAAACATGCCGGATTTGCCGGTTATTCCGGATGAACCTGGCAATCCTGGTTCAAACACTTCTAGTAGCACTTCAAGTAGTAGTTCTGGTACATCATCTACTACTTCAAGCAGTTCTAGCGGGACTTCTAGTAGCAGCAGCTCTAGTACATCTTCCGGCACGTCATCTGGTACCTCAAGCAGTTCTAGTGGTACTTCTAGTAGCAGCAGCTCTAGTACATCTTCCGGCACATCGTCTAGTACTTCAACAACTTCGAATACTTCAAACAGCTCAATTACACCACCATTTATCCCTGAAAGAAATCTTGGTTTATCTTTAGATGGAAGTACCTGGATTTTATTCACTAAAAATATTGATGGGCCTAAAAAGAAAGGTTGGAAAAGAGTTTTACCTCAAAACTTGGCCAACGATACTTCACTGGTACTCAATTGGGTTAGCCATTATTACACTATAGCTTTAAATAGACAGGGGGTTGATCAGGATTGCCTTTACTCTGCATATTTAAGATTAAAATCGTTATATTCAGAAGGAATGCGCCAGATTTATACAGAATGCGCAAATGGAAAACCTTTAGAAAGAGGCAAAGGTGCAATGATATCATTCACTTTTGAAAACAAAACATACCAGGCTGCTTATGCTCAGGATGATGATGGTAAAGAATTTAATAAAAGCTTAAGTGCAGCATACCAAACGGCAAAAGCTAATCAGCTGGGTTTGTGGTTAAGAGTTTTAAGAGATCGATATAGATATGAGCTTGAGATAAATACAAAATGTATAACCGGCTTACTCCAGAAATTCTATGAGGAAGAATTGGATAAAAAATATAAATAATCTTGTAGAAAGAGGAATTAATTGTTATTAATTCCTCTTTCTCTATTGCTATGAATTCATTTTTCTGTTATTCTTGAAACGTAGATTAGGAAAAGAGGAGTTTTTTATGGATTTAATGAAGGGTAAAAAAGGTATAATCTTTGGTGTTTCTAATACACATGGTATAGCCTATGGTATTGCAAAACAGCTATTTGACGAAGGTGCTGATATTGCATTTACATACGCCGGCGAAGCTATGGAAAAAAGAGTTAAACCTATTGCAGAAAGTATGAACGCTAAGCTTATCATGAGCTGCGATGTTACAAAAGAAGAAGAAGTTGAAGCAGTATTCAAAGAATGTGAAAAAATATACGGTAAATTAGACTTTGTTGTTCATGCTGTTGCCTTTGCACCTAAAGAAGATTTGATGGGCAGATTTGTTGATACTTCTAAAGAAGGCTGGGATATCGCCCTTGGCGTTAGCGCATATTCTCTTGTAAGAGTTTGCAGACATGCTGAACCTCTTATGAACGAAGGCAGCTCTATTTTTGCATTAACATATCTTGGTTCTGTATTATCAGTTCCTAGCTACAATGTAATGGGTGTTGCAAAGGCTGCATTAGAATCTGCTATGAGATTCCTTGCTGTAGACTTAGGCAGCAAAGGTATTCGTGTTAACTGCTTATCTTCCGGACCGGTAAAAACACTTGCTTCAATGGGTATTGCAGGATTTTCTAAAATGCTTAAGGCTGCTACAATGAGAGCTCCAATGAAAAGAAATGTTTCTTTGGAAGACGTTGGAAAAGCAGGTTTATATCTTGCATCTGATTTATCAAGCGGTACTACTGGTGAAGTTATTTACGTTGACTGCGGATGTCATTCTGCTTACGCTTCAGCTGAAGAAATGGATGTTATCTCTAAAGCAGAGTAGAACTAATACTTTAAGCGGATTTGCATAAATATGCAAATCCGCTTTTATACAAAAAAAGATAGGATGTACATATGAAAAAAATATTATCAACACTTTTTTTATTAACAGTAATTCTCTTTAATGCTTTGCCATCTAAAGCTATAACATACAAAGAAGCAAGCGAAAGTAATAAACCTATGGCAATACTCGTATATGCAAGCTGGGTTGATAATCTGGAGGATATCAAAAAGGCTTTTAGTAACATGGAAAATAAATATAGCCAGTCTTACAATTTCGTTTATCTAGATATTGCATCTGAAGATACTAAACTTTTCAACCAGAAGTATCATATTTATCCAAACTTGCCATATGTCCTTTTATTTAAAGACAGAGGCAGAATATCAAGATATCTTCAGAAAAACTGTATAAACGATGAAGCTTGTTTTACAGAAAAACTTAATTTCTTTGCTAATTAAAGATTGTTTTTAGTATAATCTATGCCGCCAACGGCATTATATAAAGATATTGATGAGATAACATTGTCGATTTTTGCGGCAATGTTTCTCTGTTTAGCGACGTATAGATTTACTTCTGATTTCATTTCATCAAGCATCGAAGAATCTCCAATGCTAAATTGTTTTTCTGCTAATATATGCTTTTCCTTTTCAATAGAGTAATCTTCATCCGACTTTATAAGATTTGCCTTTGTTGTCTTTGCTTCTGCAAGAGCGTCATTAACCTCTTGAATTGATGTCAGTACAGTTTTTTCATAGCTCTCTACAGCTTTTTTATATTCGTACTTATTTATTCTATATCTTGCCATTTTAATTCCTCCGGTAAATATATCCCAACGAGGAGCTATCCCGGCATTAGCAAGAAAAGTTTCTCCTGCAAACATTCTATTCCATTTATAGGCATTAAAACCAAGATTGCCGTAGAGTATAAATTTGGGAAGAAAATCACGCCTTGCAACTCTTACATCAATACCCGACTTTTTCACATAATCTTCCGAAGAAATTAAGTCTGGTCTGAATTGAATAATAGTTGTAGAAAGAGTTTCAGGAGTTTGAGGGGAAGATATCGACTGATAATCAGAAAGCTCAATTGCTTTATCAGTATTGAGGCCTAGCAGAACAACAGCCTCATCATTCAATATTTTTTTGTTTTCCTTAAGCTTATTCAAATCTTTTTCAAAATTAACTAATATCTGCTTTTCATCTAAAACTTCGTTTATTGAAGCCAGTCCCGAATTATACTTCTTTTCAGTCATGCTTACAATATTTTTTTGTAAATCAATGATTTTTAAGAGATTTCTTTCAAGTTCATCCATTTTAATCAAATTATAATAATCAGCTGCAAAACTAGAGGTTATATAAATATATGCAGCTCTTTCCTGCTGTTTTGCAATTTCTGCCTGTTTTTTGGCACTCTTACGGTTCAAATAATTCTGCCCCCATATATCAATTTCATATGAAGCATTCAGAGGCAAAAATATTTCATTTTGAATATATTTAGGAATTACGACAGAGCCAAATTGTGTTCGCGGTCCTCTGAAAACTCTGGATACACTTCCGTCAAAACCTAATTGAGGAAGCTGATTTGCTCCGGCTAGTCTAATATTTTCTTCAGCTTGCTTTGTTTTTAAAGCTGCTATTCTCAGGTCATGATTATTTTCATATAATGTCTGGAAATGATTAATTAACACTTCATCATTATAATTCTTCCACCAGTCCATATTCATATAATCCAGACGGTTTGTACTTTCTTTTGCACCGACTGGAAGTGAAATTAAAAATAAACTTATAATTAGAATTTTTTTAAATGTCATATTTACACTTATCCTTCTTGTGTTATTATGATAACACAAAGGGATTTTATGAAACAAGATATTTTATTAGAACAAAAAATTGGTTTAAGACTCTCTAGAATAGGGCTATTATCTAAGATTTTTGCAGGCCAGCAGTTTGTAAAAAATTGTTTTGATATTACTCCTGAACAATTTACTGTACTATATACACTTAAAATAAATAATGGTATGTATCTGCGCCAGCTTGCATGCGTTACTCTTAAAGACAGACCCAATATAACAAGAATTGTTTCTATACTTGAGGCAAAAGAATACTTAATATCTGCAATAGATAAAGAAAAAAGAATGGTGAAAAAGTTATACATCACTGAAAAAGGATTAGATGTGTGCGAAAAAGTACTTCCTTCAATATTAAATATCTGGCAGGATACAGTGGCAAATATTTCAGAGGAAGAAATAGAAAATTTTTTGGAAACGTTAAATAAAATAGAAGTTAATTTAAAAGACAAGGTTGTAATACAAAATTAGGTGAGATTATGGCTAGAAAACATGAAGACAAGAATGATAAAGATTTTATAAAAAAAGCAAAAGCAAGATTAAAAAAAAGACGTCCGGAATATAAGAAAAAACGTGTAATAGTACCATCCATAACAGGTGTTATATTAATTATACTAGGTATTGTAGCTGCAATACACTCTACTTATTTTCAGTCAACAGATGATGCATTTGTAGAAGGAAGACTTGTGTCAATTGCTCCAAGGGTTGCAGCACCGGTCGTAAAACTGCTTGTAGACGATAATCAGGAAGTTAAAACAGGCGATTTACTGGTAGAGCTCGATCCGAAAGACTTTGAGGTTGCATTAGATCAGGCAGAAGCTAAGCTTGCAGAAGCAAAAGCAGGTTTAAATATTGCTGTTAAGCAGGTTGATGAGAGTTCATCCAAAGTTAACAAGTCTTATGAAGATATTACATCAGCCTCTTCAAAGCTTGATTTTGCCCAAAAAGATTTTGCAAGATATAAAGACCTGTACAAAGATGGAATTGTATCAAAGCAGGCTTATGAAAGAAGTAAAACTGCTCTAGAAGTCGCAGAGGCAGAGTTTAATGCAGCTCAGGAAAACTCTATGGCCTCAATGCATGCTCTTGATTCAAATAGAGCTAAAACACAGGCTGATGAAGCACTAATCAAACGTCTTGAAGCAGAAGTAGAACAAGCAAAATTGAATTTGCAATACACCAAGATTTACGCCCCGCAGTCCGGTAAAATTGCAGCCAGAAGTGTAGAAAAAGGTAATTATGTTAATATCGGTCAGCCTTTAATGAATATTGTACCGGAGCAGGTTTGGGTAGTTGCTAATTTTAAAGAAATTCAGCTTACTCATATGAAGGAAGGGCAAAGCGTAAGGATTAAAGTGGATACATATCCCGGCAAAAGATTTAAGGGCCATGTTGAAAGTATTCAGCGCGCCACAGGAGCTAAATCAAGCTTATTTCCGCCGGAGAATGCTGTAGGCAGCTACGTAAAAATCGTCCAGAGAGTTCCTGTCAAAATATTGTTTGATGAAGATATCTCAGGTTATAACATTGTTCCTGGTATGTCAGTTGTACCAAAGGTAAGAATAAAAGATGGAAGAAAAGAAAATTAACCCGTTTATAATAGCTATCGCAGTACTTCTACCATCATTTCTGGCACTGGCTGCGTCATCTGGAACTAATGTAAGCCAGCCGCATATCGCAGGTTTTTATGGTGCAACTCAATATGAAGCAAATACCGTTATCACCTGTTACATAATATCAGGAGGCCTTATGCTTCCGGTTACAGGTTATCTTGTAAGGCTTATAGGCAAAAAGTTATTATTTATATATAGTATCATTGTATTTGCTATAGGCTGCCTGCTCTGTGTAATTTCGCCAAATCTTCAGGCGCTTATTGGTGCACGAGTTATTCAAGGTATTGGAAGCGGCTGTATATTGCCTTTATGTCAGGCAGTTCTACTTGAAGTTTTTCCAGAAGAACAACGCGGGGTTGCTATGGGATTATTCGGAGTTGCAGCAATGTTTTCACCGCTTGCAGGCCCTTTTATTGGAGGTTATTTAACTGATAACTACTCATGGCAATGGATTTTCATTATAAATATCCCATTGTGTCTTTTATCTTTATTATTAGTCAAACTGTTTGTTCCAGATGAACAGCCGGTTAAACAAAAATATAACAAAAAATTTGATATCTTCGGGTACGCTTCTATCGTAATAGCAATGGGATGCCTGCAGGTTGTACTTGACAAAGGACAGCAGCATAACTGGTTTGATGAAACCTGGATATGCTGGTTATCAGGTATTTGTATATTTTCCTTCGTGTTTTTCTATGTTTGGGAGCTTGAATATAAGTATCCTGTAATTGATATCAGAGTATTTAAGGACAGAAATTTTCTATTCGGAACCTTTGCAAGCGCATTTATAAATGTTGTTTTATACTCTACTCTGCTGCTTGTACCAATGTTCGTGCAGAGTTTAATAGGTTATAGCCCTTCTATGTCAGGACTTTTAATGTTTCCAAGAGCAGTCGTCTGTTTTATCGGATTGATTGCAGCTGGAGAAATATCAAAATACGTTGAAGGCAGACTGCTTGCCATAATAGGATTTATAATAATTGCAATTTCACTTCTTATGCTTACACAAATGAACCCGAACTCTTCTATGGAAAGCATTATTCTGCCTAATATACTGCTTTGTATTGGAGTTCCTATTGCATTTGTACCAATTACAGCGCTGTCGTTTCAAACTTTGCCGGCGTCTAAAAATGCTGATGCAGCTGCATTGCATGCTCTTTTTAAGAATATATTAACAGCAATGTCAACTTCAATATCTTCTACATTTATTGCAAGAGTATCACAGGTTTATCAAAATTACTTTGTAGGGAATTTATCACCACATAATCCGATGTTCCTGTGTAAATTTACAGCACTTCAGCACAAATTTATGCGGTATTATCCGAGTGTTGTAGCATCCAGAAAAGCTGACGGAATGCTGTATAAACAGCTTTTAGCTCAAGCCCGGCTTGCTTCCTTCTTTGATATTTTTACAATCCTTGCACTATTAATGCTCTTTGCTATACTGTTAGTGCTGCTTCTAAAAAATAAACCTAAAAATGTAAAGAATTGTAAATAAATATTTAAAGACTGAAATTCATCCTAAAAATATTACTTTATTAATATATAAAGTTGAAGATACGATGATATAAGAAAGGATGGCAATATATGGTTGCAGAAGCAAGCGGAGCTGGCAAAACGAATGGTGCAAATCCTGTATGGTTTGATTTTGCTCAAAAAGATGCAGCACCAAAAGAAACTGAACAGCAAAAATTACAAAAAACTAACGTATGGGACTATGCAAACGCAATGCAAGCCGGTGCCTATATGGGCTAAAGATTAAGAAAACCTGAAGTTAAACTTCAGGTTTTTTATTATATAATACACATATGAGAGAATATGAAAAAATGATTGCCGGGTTAGATTACTACCCGATGAATGACGAAGAGTTAGTAGAATTAAGAAGAATCTCACTGGAAAAGACCAGAGAATTCAATGCTGAGCCTGATGCTGACAAGCGTGAAGCTATTTTGAAATCTTTTTTAGGAAAAATGGGAAAAGGGTGTTATATTACTCCAAGCTTGTTTTGTGATTATGGCTGCAACCTTGAACTAGAAGACAATGTCTATTTTAATGCAAACTGTGTCGTTCTTGATTGTGCTAAGGTTAAAATCGGTGAAAACACATTTGTTGGGCCGAATACACAATTTTACACACCTATACACCCGCTGGATTACAAAACAAGAAATACTTTTATTGAATCTGCAAAGCCAATAACTGTAGGCAAAAACTGCTGGCTGGGTGGAAGTGTTGTTGTACTTCCAGGAGTTACAATAGGTGACGGATGCGTTATAGGAGCCGGAGCAGTTGTCACAAAGGATATTCCGGCAAATTCTCTTGCGGTAGGAAATCCTGCAAAGGTAATAAAAACTATTGAACAAAACTAAGACCGGTAAAATACCGGTCTCTTTTTCGCAATTTATTTAATGTTTGCTTAGTCATGGACTTTTTGTTTAAAAGCGTGCTCTTTTCTGTCATTTTCCAAATTTGGTGTGTCTATTTCGAAGACATAAGCATCTGCAGGTGCAAGATTTACTCTTAACTCGTTTTCGCTTACCTGGAATTCACTTGTTTCGCCATATTCAGGCACCATGTTTTCTAATTTCTGTGTTTCTTTTAAACCAGGTATTTCGATAATCCCTGTTACATTTCTATTTGGATTTTTATTTGCAACTACAAGTATAGTTCTGCCATTGTTATGTCTAGCATATGTAATAATCTGGTCATATTTATCTTCACGTTTATCAAGTTCTATAAAACTGCTGTTTCTATCTGCCAGTACGTCCAGATTTTCACTTCTCATCTTGAGAGCACCTTTCATGACTCTTTCTATATCAGGACAATCACCACCAGGCTTTCTAGAAAGATTAAACAGAGCTAAACGATATCTATGCTCGTTCATCAATGTTTTTTCAGTATAGGTTTCAATATTTTCTGTATCTCTATATTTATAATCATAATAGTCACCAGTCTGGAAACCATCAATAAAATACGGATTACACATTGGGATTGTTGACTGTAAAATTGTAGTTAGCTTACAGAAATTTTCTCCGCCGTGAATCATTGAAGAACTGTCATCGTGTGTCAAGAATGAACCAATTACACTCTTCCCTGCCGGTAGTCTATGAGATAAGTCTAAGTTTAATTTTACATAGTCATTAAAATCCGAACAATTTCTCCAGTCATGGAATATATGATACTGTCCATAATATTCATCAAAGCCAGCTCTTAATAAATCTTCCGGTCTATCATAAGGCATATTTACCATTGGAGAAGCACATTCATATGTATAGCTTTCAGCAAGCCACGCAAATTCTGGATCTCTTTTTCTTGAATAATTAATTAAAACATCCCAGAATTCAGGCGGTTTTGCTCTTGCAACGTCAGCTCGTATACCATCAATACCAAGGTCAATACAAGCATCTACATATTGCTTATGCATTTCCAATAATTTTGGATTTAAAGTTCTTTCTGCCTCATCTGCCCATGGCTCAAACATTCTAATATCAGCCCAGCCCTGAGGTGTTTTATCTTCACCGTTCCTTCCATATGCCATAAGTTCAGGTTCTGCTTCAAACATATCAACAGATGCGCAGCTTGGAAGATCTAACATAACTCTGATACCGCGTTTATGGCATTCATCAATTAAAGCCTTGAATTGTTCATCAGGGGTTCTAGGATCATTCTTATCAACAATCATTGGATCTATAGCAAGATGTCCATCGTCAGTTACGTATTTTGCAGGAGAATAAAGCGAACCTGCAGTACCCATTGCATTCTTCTTTCCTGGCGGATGAATTGGAAGAATATGTATTGTATTAATGCCATCAGCTTTTAATTCATCCAATCTTGAAATTGCACTTAACAAAGTACCGCATTTTTCACCTGTACTCAACGTTACTTTATCATCGCCGTTTAAATCCTGAGCTGTAAATGTTCTTGGGACAATAGCAAGCATTACAGCCTGATTATTCTGAATCATTGTCCTCAAATTATTTTTATAAGGTGCTTTATTAGCAGCCGCTAAATCAATCTTTTTAACTGCAGGAGCATTTAAGCGCGCCAGATTTTCAAGATATTTTGCAGATACATTACTATCTGCATTCTTTTCTTCTGAAGGCTTACTAACCAACGGCTGCTGTGCTGCAGCAGCTCTGAAATTAACTGGCATAATTTTAGCTATTTGCATCATCATTCACCTGCTTCTGTATATTTTGAGGATTTCTTATTTTACCAAAACCAAACTGCGCCAGAATAGCTGTACCAAAGACTGCCCCGCCAATGCCTGATGCTATTCTTAGCCATTTTTGATTACCATATCTTTTTCCTGCAGCATTTTTAATCAAGTCTACCGGATTTTGTGCAACAAGATTAAATTTAGCCATTCTTGTACGGGATGATTTTGTATAGTTGTTAACTGCATCGCCGTTTAAAATATGCTGAGGTTTTGTAAAATCTATATTATTATTGCCTATAATATCCTGAAATCTTTGAATATAAGATTTTAAACGACCTTGGATATTTCCGGAAGCTAAATCTTTTGATGCGTCTAACCCTTTCTGAGTAGTATTATCCAAATTAGGAAGCCAAATTGTACGCATCAAATCTTTATAATACTCAGGATTATTAATCGTATTAAGCTTCAATGTATGATCTGAAGATGTTGCTGTCATTAAAGCTTCTTTACCTTTTGCAAGAATCTCTTTGTCATATCCGCCTTCCGGAATTGGACGTTTATAGACATCAAATAAATGTAAAATTCTATTGAATGAATTATTTGCACCTTGATATCTTTCAACGATTCTTGAAATTTCCAGATTTTTAGAAGAACCTACACCTTTTGAATTATATTTAGCATATTCCAGACGTCCGGCATCATCTAAATTATCCCAATATTTAATACCTGCATACTTATCTTTTTTAACACCATCAAGAAATTCATACAAATCTTTTCTTGATTTAACTGAATTTGACAGAGTAGAAACATCTTCTTTTACAAGCCTGTCAATTGTATTCTTGAATTTTCCAATGTTATTAAGACGTTTTGCAGTATTGTTGTAATTGTTTTCAATTCCTGATATCAAATCTTTCATATGAGAAGCTGTATCATTTTTGCCATTAAGGTTAACTTCCATCTCTGACATAACTTTAGAAAGTTTTTCAATAGCTTTTTGATATTTTACTTCATCTTTTGTCAAAGCTTCAAGTTTCTTTTCAAAGATTTCCTGAGCATATTTATCAGACTCACTGATTTGTTTTAAATCTTTATATTTAATATCAAGTACATCTAAGAGCGTACTTTCAAATTTACCGTAAGAACGAGCAATTACAGTTTCCGGAGCATACTCAATCTTGAACGATTTACATTTATCCAGAACTTTTTGATTTTCTTTAAATTCTCCCATAACTTTTGCAAAATCAACAACATCTTTGATATTGTTTTCACTTACATAATTTGAGGAATTACCTTTAATCTTTTTAGATATGGAGTCTAATACTTCATTTTCATAAGCTTTAAGAGCAGTTTTAGAAATTCCGGACTCATTTTCCATATTCTTTTCGAAAAGTTTTCTAAATTCACCTTTGATATTTTGCAGCTGCTCTTCAGTTATTTCTTTTGAACCGGCTTTTCCTAAGATTTCATTTATTTCAGAAGTTGATGGAACAAAAACTTTTTCTAAAGTTGCCCTATTTCTTGAGGATAAATTTTCCTTAATAGAACCAGCTATATCATCAGCAAGATTGTCAGGAAGCAAATAAGATTTTACTCCATTTTTCTCATTCATAAAGATTTTTTCAAGGTCAGCTTTAATCCCCTCAGAAGCATTTGCATCCATATTTTTTGTAAACAGCTTCATCAGGTTATCAAACTCTGCCTTTGGCAATTCTTGATTTTTATAATTAACTAATATTTTTTCAACATCTTTGCTTAGTTTATTAGCAGGAATGCTATTTATTTGCTCGGACATTTTTTCAGTAACATTAAGAGCATGATTAATTTTAGAATTATAGCGGGAATTTCTTGCTTTTTCTAATGCCGGAGCAATTAACTTCTCCAGCCCGCAGCATATTAAAGCTGAGAATACAGGTACAGAAGCCGCAGTCATCATCCATAGGGTATTATTCTGAATACCAATTTTTCTCATTTGTTCTTTGGTTAAATCATCTCTGTTTTTAACACCTCTAGGGATACCAAGTCTATCGCCTATGATATCTAAATCTTCCCCCGGATAATCCCCTTGATACATATCAAAAGGAATATAATTAGGGTCTTGGAGTACAGATTTTTTACGGCCTTGATCATCAATATATTCTTTTCCGATATCAAATCCCTGAACAATTCTTGAAGGAGCATTTATTGCGACTTGCGGATAAATAGACATTGCTGCTAAAAATGCACCCAGACCGGCATATTCCATGATTCTAACCATAGGATTTTTGGTTCTTGCTGCAAGCATAGTTGCAATTCCGATACCGCCCAGCTTAAGCCCTACATCATTGAGTCTGCCAAGCTGGTGGTCGTTGGCATTTCCCTGAAAACCATCTTTTACCGCCTTCATATCATACGCAATATCTTTAAGAAAATACTTAGGAAGCATTGTCCATGAATCATGAACCAGATGTCCTTCCGGCGGAAGCGGTTTCACATTTTTGTCAGTTTTAATAGTCCCCTTTGCTTCTCTGTAAGGGATATGAGACTTAGTATTTTCAATATTTGGTTGAACAAGATTAATTGCCATACTAAATCACCGTACTTTCTTTTGATTTGTCCATAATATCTTTATTTGCCAATTTTCCCATATGTCTTGCCTTGTAAATAACATTTGCTGTACTTCCTACAGTAAGTGCTGCTGTAAATAACAGCCATGCTTTTCCGGCATGCTTCATAAAGCCGCTTTTGCCTGCATCGCCGGTCCATAGAGATTTGAAAGCCTGACCGAATGATTTTCCGAATGTCTTAGAAATATTTACAAAATTTTCTCCGGCATTTTTCATACGGCTAGCCATTTTGGTACCAAAACCCTCTCCAGGTTTTGCAATATGACGTTTTCTATTTGAAATTGCATCAAAGAAATTAGTCCAGCTGTTCTGAACAGCAAGTCCAACGCCAACGCCAGCCCAAGCATATGATGATAGACTCTTCGCTGTCTTGGTTGTTGAGATAATGCTTTGAATAATAGGAGTTGTTTCTGTTACAGAATCATTCAAATCTTCACCTAATCCAATTTTCTTAGCAATTTTATCGTAATATTCGACCCCGATATCTTTTTGGATTAAATCTTTTCTAAAGAATTCCCTGCTGTCATAAACTTTTCTCTGCTGTATTTGCGGAACTATATTAGCAGCTTCTCCAGCTTCTTTTGGAAGAGGATAATATACATGCTCAATCGGAAGTTCTATATCAACACCGGTGCCCCAGTAAACAGGTCTGGTAACTAAATCGTTAGAGAGTGTTTTAAACAAACCATATAAAACAACCCCGAGAGCCATTTTATTTCCATTAATATTTGCAAGTTTCTGGGATTTCGGGTTCAAATCTTTCAGCAGATTAAATAATCCCATAAACATAGCACTTCCAAGTAAATATGGCACAATCCCCATTGATAAAAATTCATAGAAATCTGAGTTTACATCACCCTTAAAGCCTTTTACAGGATACTGCAAAAATGCATTTGTTGTTTTCTGGTATTTTTGCTGCATTCTTGTACGTAAAGTATTAGGCAAAATTCTGGATTCTACTTCACCGTTTTCTTTCTTCTCCGGTTTAGCTCCAAACATAACATTATTATCTGCTAATTTTACTGCTTTAATCATACGAACCCCATCTGGTACCTATATATTAAAAGTCCCTAAAATTTTATTTTTTGCTATTTAAAAAGCATGAACTTTACATTTTTTTACAATGTTTTAGACATATAAAACACACACAATTAATTTAACAAAAACAAAAAAATAATACAAGAAAAAAGGACTATATTAGTCCTTTTTCAACTATTGCCTTTCTCCTAATTCTTTGTCCATAAGGTAAAGCGAAACCTTGTCTTCGCCAAAGAGTTCAAGGCGCTTAATTATATCGCGTACTGTCTGTTCTTCTTCGACCTGTTCATCTATAAACCAGTCTATAAAAGAAAGAGTAGTTCTGTCGCATTCTTCTTCTGCAAGTTTTGCAACTTTCATGACAGATTCAGTGATACATTTTTCATGTTCAAGTATTTTATTAAATATTGAGATAATTCCATTAAACTCAAATTCAGGAGTTTTTATCTGCTTCAAGGTTACAAAGCTGTTTCTTTCAATCAGATAGTCAAAAAGTTTAAGACCGTGTTCTACTTCCTCCTTAGCCTGTTTCTTTAGCCATGAAGAAAAACCAAATAACCCGAGTTCTTTTAAATATGCAGACATTGAAAGATATAAATATCCTGAAAAGAATTCTTTGTTAATTTGTTCATTTATAATTTCATTAATTTTGTCACTAATCATTCTTATTTTCTCCCCATAAACCGTGTATATTACAGAATTCAATTGCATCAATTTCTTCCGGAAGGCAGGTTATATTAAATTCCGCAATATCACCAGGATTTAAGTACTTAAGATGCAGTTCAGATTTATCTTTTTTATAAATTTCTATAAACTGAATATAATGTTCAGGAAGCATTGGATGAGATTTCACCTGTACAAATCTGTCATTTTCCCTAAATTCTACAATTGGAGCATGCTTCTCACCTGTTTCACTTTTGTCATGCTGAATAGACTGAAGTTTCATAGGCTGGCCGCAGCAAACAAGCTCTCCGGCTCCAGATAGAATAACTTGAACCAGATTTCCGCATACTTCACATTTATATAACTGTAATTTTTCTGTTGCCATATCGATATCCTTTCTGTATTTTATATGTTACCTGCTTACTATTTATTTTCATTGCCGGAGATGGCAATTTATGTTACTATCTAATGTATGGATAATTTTTTCTCTACAAATACTTCACAGGAAAATAATTCTTTAAACTCGCAGTATGATAATTTAAAAGACAACTACGAAAAAATTTTTATTGAAGCTGCTGAAAGTATAAGAAGAGAAATTAATCAATTTAAACCTGATGACAGTGTTTGTAAAAAATGTACTGTAAAAGATTGTAAAATTGAAAAAAAAGATATATTCTCGCCATACCCGATGAACTGTGAATACAGGGACTGGCAGCTTAAGACTTTGACTTTTTTAGCAGGTGATTACAAACAAAAACTCAAAGCTGCATACAAATCTATAATGGATAAGAAAAACGAATACACCTGCAGCAGATGTGCAGCCTGCTGCAAATTAGCTGTAAGCGAATATTCTTACACTCAGCTTAAACAAAGGGCTATGAGAGGAGATAAATTTGCTTCTGACTTTGTTTCAGTTTTCGTACCTTATGAAAATGAAGAAGATGCAAAAAAAGTTAATCCTGAATATTTTGAAATGCTTAATGAGCTTGTCGAGGATAAAACTTACTACTATTACTGTCCTAAACTTGACGGCAACGTTTGTACTATATATGAAAATCGTCCGAATATATGCAGAGAATATCCTCATAATCCGCTTAAGCTGCTGCCTGCATCTTGTTCTTTTAATGCCTGGAAAAATGAAGTTGCTCATCAGGCAATGCTTTTAAAAGCAAAAGTGGATATTATAGAATTTTATAAGGAAAAGCTGCAATAATGATATTAGCCGGAATGAAACTTGAAGAAATAGAAGATTTAATGAACAAGCTGGGAGCTACAAAATTTAGAGCAAAACAGATTCATAACTGGCTTTATGCTAAATCCGTTTCCTCAATTGATGAAATGACAAACCTTTCTAAAGATTTTAGAGAACAGCTTAAACAAACAGCTTCTGTGACCGAAACAAAGATAAAAATTAAACAGGTAAGCAGTGACGGAACAATTAAATATCTTGTTGAATATCCTGATGGTGAGTGTGTAGAAACAGTTCTTATGCGCTTTGATAATCGTGCTAATCTGACTGCCTGCGTTAGCTCTCAGGTGGGATGTGCTGTAAATTGTTCTTTCTGCGCAACCGGAAAAGGCGGATTTAAAAGAAATCTTACTTATAAAGAAATTATTGAACAGGTTTTAACAATTCAAAGAGATACAGGGTTAAAGGTTACAAACATTGTTTTTATGGGGCAGGGAGAACCGCTCTTAAATCTGGATAACGTCCTTAAAGCATTAGAAATTTTTAATAATGATTTCCAGATAGGAGCAAGAAGGATAACCATTTCGACAAGCGGGATTATTCCTGGCATAAAAAAACTTGCAGAAATGGATTTGCAATCTACACTTGCAATTTCGCTTCATGCACCAAACCACAAACTGCGTGCAGAACTTATGCCTATTGAAAACAAATATCCGCTTGATGAGCTAAAAAAAGCTCTTCTTGAATACATTGAGAAAACAGGACGCAGGATTACAATTGAATACATTCTTATACATGGTTTCAATGACACTCCTGCTGCAGCTAAAGAACTTGCATACTTCCTTAAAGATATAAAATGTAACATTAATCTGATACCGTATAATTCTGTTATTGAAAATGATTACAAAAAACCATCCGGAAATGATATTATGAAATTCAAATATCTGCTTGAGCATTCAGGTAAAAAGGTTACTGTAAGACTTGAAAGAGGAGCAGATATTGATGCGGCTTGCGGCCAACTAAGAGGAAAACAAGGATAAAACTATGAGCAATGTTTATCAAAAAAATATATCAGCATTAATACAAAAGAATCCGGTACTTGCACGCAGAATTACAGATTATGTTATTAAAGATGTGCCTCAGCTTATAAACGAAAACGGGTTTTACAATCTGGTTTATAAAAATACCCGCCTGCACAATCCTGCGAATCCGTTAGGAGAAGCACAGGAAATATTTGCAAGAGCAGAAAACACACCTGTTGCAATCCATTTAATATATGGTTTAGGCCTCGGATATTTGTTTCAGGTAGCCTCGGCTAACTCTATCGGAACTGTTATACTTTATGAACCTGATTTAAATATTTTAAAAATTGCTTTTACACTTGTAGATTTCTCTAAAGACATTGAAAAAAACAATGTATTCATCGCAGACAACATTGACCTGCTTGGAGAGTATATTCATAAGAAATCAAATACAAAGAATACCCCGCTTATGCTGACAACCAGAGCATATCGGGAATTAAATAATGAAACTTTTGACGAAATGGTTGAAAATATTCAAAGAATGATTGGATCATTCAGTCTTGATTTGAAATACACACAGGAAAAGTTTTATCCACTGACAAGAAGCATTATTAGAAATATACCTCAGCTTCTAAATGAAATTCCGTTAACCGCTATCAAAGATGTATTCAAAGGCAAGACAGCAGTAGTAGTATCAGCAGGGCCTACTTTAGACAGAAACATTGAAACGCTAAAAAAATACAGAGATAATATTATTTTAATTGTTGTGGGAACTGCCATGAAAACTCTGGCAAAACATAATATTACTCCTGATTTTTTATGTATTATTGAGGCCTATGATTCATCTAAACAGATAGCCGGCCTTGATTTATCAGAGGTTAATTTTATAACAGAACCTTACTCAAATCCTAATCTGAGAAATTTCAAATTTAAACAGATTTATTCGCATATATCTCAAAATATGCCTGTTAACTCTATCTGGAGCAGTCTGACAGCTCAAAACATAAATGAATATTTATCAAAGGGAACTGTTTCATATACAGCACTCAATACAGCACGTATTCTCGGATGCTCAAAAATTGTTATGGTTGGTCAAGATTTGGCATACATTGAAGGTCAATGTTACAGTAAAGATTCTGCTTACAAAGACTTGGAATGTAGATATAATAAGGACAATAACAGATGGGAAATTACAGCAAAGAATTTTGAAGAATTTGCAAACTCGCTGAGTAACTCTCCTGACGAAGAAAAGCGCAAAAAAGCTGCAGAAAATCGTTTGAGGAATTTGAACAACTCTCTTTATTATGTCAAAGGCATTAAGGGTGACAAAATTCCTACAGAATCTGTTTATGCAGCATTCATAAAACCGCTTACAGAATTTGCAGAAATGTTCAATGATAGAGAATACATTAATACGTCTATGGAAGGTGCGCAAATTGACGGTTATAAAAACATGCCTCTTGAAGAAGCTCTAAAAGATACTCAGCCTATAGAAACGAGAGAAATAAAATCAGATTATAAGTTGGATTTAACCTCTCTTAAAACCCACATTGCAACAGAAATTTCTAACCTTAAAAAAACAAAAGAAGATGTTCTTAACGGAGAAAAAGCTGTAAAAACGCTTAATAATGATTTAAAGAGATATAAAGCTCCGACAGTTGAAGTTTTAAAGGATTTAAAGAAAGTTTCTCAATTATTCTTAAACCTCAGTACCTCTAAGGCCGGCACATTATTTGATTTTATAACTGCATCAGAAAAAATTGATATAGATTATGAGATGAAAATGACCGGAAACTTTACAATAGAAACGTTAACTACACTTATAGCCAAGTTTTCAAACTATTTTAGTAATGCCGAAAAGAAGATTGACAGAGTTATACAACTATTATCAAATACGCTGGAGAAACTATGAAAGTTTTAATACAAAGAGTAAAAAAAGCTTCTGTTACAATTGAAAACAAATTATATTCTGAAATTGAGTCCGGCATACTTGCTCTTGTAGGAATAGAAAAAGGCGACAGCACTGAACAGGTAGAAAAACTTGCAAAAAAAATAGTGAATCTACGAATTTTTCCGGATGAAAACGATAAAATGAATCTGTCACTCATTGACACATCAGGAGAAATGTTAATAGTATCACAATTTACTCTATGCAGTGATTGTAAAAAGGGAACAAGACCAAGTTTTGACAAATCAGCACCTCCGGAAGTTGCAAACGAGCTTTATGAATATTTTATCAAAGAGGTTCAATCATACGGAATAAAGACAGGAACAGGTGTTTTCGGCGCAATGATGGAGGTTGAATTAATAAACGACGGTCCTGTTACATTTATGCTGGAGGCACATAATGGATGATTTTAAACACTACACCGTAATGCTTAATGAAGCTGTTGATGCATTAGAGTGTGAGAAAGGTAAGATTTATGTTGACTGTACGCTCGGAGGGGGCGGCCATAGTGAATTAATCTTAAAAAGAATTTCGCCAAACGGCAGACTTATTTCGTTTGATATTGATGATGAAGCAATAAGGCATGCTAAAGAGCGCTTGAAAGATTACCCAAACCTTACAATAATCAAATCTTCTTATACAAATATCAAAGCAGAGCTTCAAAAATTAGGTATTGAAAAAATTACAGGCGGGGTAATCTTAGACCTCGGCGCATCTTATCATCAATTGACAAAAGCTGAACGCGGTTTCTCTTTTTCAAAAGAAGCTCCGCTTGATATGAGATTTGACATGGAAAGTAATTTTTCCGCCTATGATGTAGTAAATACATACTCGGAAGATGAATTGGTGAGGATTTTTAGTGAATATGGAGAAGAAAGATTTTCAAAGAGAATTGCAAAGAAGATTGTTGAAGTTAGAAGGTCTGAGCCGATTAGAACAACGAAAGAACTTGCTGATATTATTATCGCTGCGACTCCTAGGATTAAGTCTAATATACACCCTGCTACAAGAGTGTTTCAGGCTATTCGTATAGAAGTTAATAATGAGTTAAAAAATGTAAATTTTGTACTGCATGACATATTGGATTTATTAGATAAAGGTGGTATAATTTCTGTAATAAGTTTTCATTCTTTGGAAGATAGAATTGTAAAACAAATCTTCAAGTTTGAGAGCCAGAAGTGCAGATGCGATGAAATGATTTGCAAATGCCCGCCGCCAAGAATCGAATTAGTCAACAGGAAACCGATAATGGCGAGCGAAAAGGAGATTTTGGAGAATCCGCCGTCACGAAGCGCAAAATTAAGAGTCGTTAGGGCTATTTGATGTTGCGGATTTAAACCTTGGGAGCAGAGGAGTATATATATTGGTTTCGGCATTAAAAATCAACAATAAATCTGGGTTAGACTATTTCATAAAAAAACTTGCGGGGGAAAATAAAAAAGAATATCAGGTTCAGGAAAAGACGAAGAAGTCTTTTGTTGATAAGTCTGTTCAAAATCTCGCTGTTAATAGTATAATAGAAGGGTACTTTCCAAAGGAGAATTTAGTCAAAGATATGGCAATAAAACGAGTTAATAAAACATTATGCGTCATATTAAGCTTACTAATAGGTGTTGTTATTGTAAGCTATTACTTTGTTATCTCCTGCGAGATGAAATTAAATGACCTCAGCCGTCAGACTGTCATTCTAAATAATGAGAATGAAGAACTTCAAAACAGACTTGATACACTAAAATCATTCAACAATGTAGATAAAACTCTGCAAGAGAATAATATGCTCCAGAGAGCAGGACAGGTTATTGAAACACCGGAAGTCACAGTTGACACACAGGTTGCGGCAAAACATCGGGTAAAAAAGAAAATTTTTGATTACGCAATAGGTTTTTAAAAATGTTAAAAATAGTATGCGGAGCTGGAAATGAAGATTGCGAGAGTGTTAAAAGACTGGTTTATGTATATGCAAAAGCCGGCTGTAAATATTTTGATATATCGGCAAGAAAAGAAATTTTAGAAGCTGCTAAAGAAGCTGTTTCACTAGCCGGACTTGAAGATGCCCATTTTTGCGTAAGCGTAGGAATCAAAGGTGACAAGCATATTACAAAAGCTAAAATAAAGGAAAGTGTCTGTATAAAATGCGGTAACTGCCTGCGTCACTGCCCCAATGATGCGATATTTCCATCTATTATGGTTAATGATAAACGTTGCATTGGATGCGGCACTTGCGCAAAAAAATGCCCTACAGGTGCAATGACAATGTATGAAAAGGATATTAATGTCAAAGAAATCCTTCCTTATATGGTAGAAAACGGGGTAGAAATTCTTGAACTGCATATTATGGGACATGACAAAAAGGATTTAGATTACAAGTGGGGAGTGATTAATGATTGTAATCCTAAGTATGCTTCAATCTGCATTGATAGAGAATTTTTCGGCAATAAAGAAGTTATTGACCGCGTAAGAAATATGATTGCTCATAGAAAACCATATACAACAATTGTACAAGCTGACGGAATTCCTATGAGCGGTTCAGATGACAGCTACAAAACTACCCTTCAAGCAGTTGCAATGGCTGAAATCATTCAGAATGCAAACCTGCCGGTGCATATAGTTCTATCCGGCGGAACAAACTCAAAAACAGCAGAGCTTGCAAAAATGTGCGGTATAAATTACTACGGTATAGCAATTGGCTCCTGGGCCAGAAGAGTTGTCAAACCTTATATTAACTCTCCTGATTTCTGGGATTGTTTGGAATGTCAGCATCAGAGCATAGAAAAAGCAAAAGAACTCGTTAAAGCTTCTGTTTAGCCAGTCTTTCCAAAGCTTTTTCAAAATCAGCATTGGAAATTAAAATCTTTTTTAAATCTTCGAAACCAAAAGTTCTTGCATCCATTTTTTCATGAAGTCCCAGGCGTTCTATTGCATTAAAGAATGCATCCGTAATCATTTCAGCAACATCCGCGCCGTTAAATTTATTCTCGAACATAGCAGTAACAAGCTTATCTACAGAAACATCTCCAGAAAGCGGTTGATTTTTAGAATGAATTTTAAAAATTTGTTTCAAGCTTTCAAGATTTGGCATAGGAATTTCTATATGCAGTCCGAAACGTCCAGATGCAAGAAGAGCCGGATCTATTAAATTTTTCATATTTGTAGCTGCAACAATAAATGCAGGAGCTTTGCTCTTTTCTAAATCACTCATACAACCGAGAAACTGATTTACTATAGGGTCATCAAAACGAGCATTGGAAGACCCATCCCTTGTTTTAGCAATTGAATCAAATTCATCAATAAAAGTAATTGATGGGGCATCAGCCACTGCTTTTTGAAAAACATCTCTTATTGATGCTTCAGAAGCACCCACCTGCGCACTTTTAAACTCATTTGCGTTAAATTCTCTATACTTCGCACCGGTTTCAGATGCAAGCGCCTTCCCTAATAAAGTTTTTCCGCATCTTGGCGGTCCCCATAACAGAATACCTTTATTCAGCCTTATATTTTCGAAAACTTTCGGATAATTTATCGGACGGACAACATACTTTTTAAGTGTCGCTATAGCCTCATCTAAACCTCCGATGTCTGCAAATGTAAAAACTTTCTTATCATCAGACGTATTTGTTTCTGTACAAAGAGAAGTCACTGTTCTTTTATTAAACTCTTTAAGGTTTGTTATAGATTTCACCTTTAAATATTTTTCTGCATTTGAAGGATTATATTTGTAAGGCGGATTAAAAACAAATTTAGGTTTTTCTCCCCAGAGCAACTCACCAGTCCTTATTTCCTCGCCGGCACGAAGTTCTTTTACAAGCCCTGCTTTGAACTGGTGTTTATCACTATCAAAATCTTCTTTCGGCCGTTGCACAGTCAGAGGGAAAAGATTTCCCACCCCCATAATAAAAAACTTATCTTGTCTCTTGAATATTACAAAATCTGAATCTAAGGTAATTTTATTCTTCAAATCTTTTTTCTCAACATTCAATGTATACTTTTTTAATATTGGAGTATCTATCTTATCCGAGTTTTGTGACAAAATCATATCAGCAATTTCTTCATTTGAAGTCACAACAAGCAATGAATGTTCGTCCAAAGCTTCTAAACCATATCTAAATTTCTCTGAAACATCAGGAGATCCAAATATACCCCGAAAAACCATATTTGGTGCTGAAACTTTAGAGTGTAATTTGTACCGATTATTTAATAAATTAGTGCTATTTATTCCGACTATTCCAACTCTCATTTTAATCCCCGTGTTTATCCAATTATTTTGCTAAAATTGAAAGTTTTTCTCCTTGAATTGTCTGCTCAGGCTGTTTATACGGATATGATGCAAAATTATATTGTTTATTGTAATAAACTTTCTTCGGCGCACCTTTAAATATGATATTCTTAATATGTTTCAAAATCATTACGCCATTTTTAGCAGTCTTGCCATCCATTACAATTTTTCCGCCGTCTTTTTTAACAATGCCGAGTTTTCCGCCAATCTCTTTTACAACATACTGCGTTTTATCCTTGGCATTAGCGTTTGTAAATACCGTACCAACCGGAATTGCAATTCCTGCTCCAAGCATAATTGCATCTACTTCAGATTTTGGAAGTATTGGAATGTATTTATTATCTGGATTTATTGTTTCTATATTATTTTCTTCAAAGAATTTTTTACGTTTTTCCTCTGTATCCAAACCATATTTTTCAAAATAATTACATCTATTTGAAAAATCTACATCACCGGCATTAAACAGAGTTACTGTCATATCGCCGTTTGCACTCTGCATCATATAAGCAATCTTAGCAAAATCTTTTGATAGTAACCTTCTTTCTTCCTCTAATTTTTTCAGCTCTGCACTTAATGCTTTATCTGCAGTTTTACTCTTTAATTGCTCATTTATCTCATTTATTCTGTCACCAATATTCCCAAGTCTTGCCGTTGCTTCACTTCTTGTAAAGTTGTGAGCCTTAACCTCAAGAGCATAAGGAGTACCATTATTCAACGGAGCAAGTTCAGGATTACTTCTGTCTTTTAAAGCCCCGTTCATTGCACTCATAACAGTTCTTCTATATTTCGCAATATCAGATTCACCTTCGGTTTCTGTCCAAGGAAGAGCATTTCTGTTTTGAAGGTATACGTTTTTAGCTTTCTCTTCATAACCTGTCATACCAAGTTCATCACCTGAATACATAGTAGGTATACCAGGAAGCCCTTTTAAAAATTCCATAATCATTGAAGCTTTTACTACAGCTGCCTCTGTAGCAGATTTATAAGCAGAATCAATTATAGTTTCTTTATTTTCTATAGGCTTGCCTGATTTAAATTCTGCTTGCTTAACAGCCATTTTTAGAGCGACTTTAAGATCTCTTGCTGCATATCCATTCTTTTTCATTGCAGTTACAGGATCTTCAATACGCTTAAACCCTTCTGTATTAGCTAATACAGTATTTTTATCATATTTTTCTGCAAAAGCTTTGAATCCTTCATCTAATGATTTCTTAGGGTTTGTTTGGGCATAAGCATCCTTGAGTAATTTTGCAAGCTGAACCGTATATAAACTATACTTGCCATAATCACTCTGACTGCCTAAAATATCTCTTGCATTTGCTTCATTACGTTCTTTTATTTTCGAATCTATATCCTTCCAATCCAAATCACCATGGACTAAGTAGTCAGAAATCTTTAACTCATTAGCTTTCTTTATTACTTCTGCAATTTCTGCATTTGTAAGGGCTACACCAGAGAGCTTCAAAATTTCTTCGAAAGCTGCTTGTAAAGAAGAAAGTTCTTTAATCTTAATTTTCTGCATACTATCAGTAACACCTTCACCGAGATAGTTACCATTAGTTAAGTCAATAAGCGCATCAATTAAGCGTTTTTTATCTTCTTCTGAAATTGATTTTTCTTCATTTATTACATCCATCAAAAGCTTGCTTGTTGCAACGGCTCTTGCTGATGTAGTTAAGAAGTAGTCATTATTATCAACATTTAATCTTAATTCTATTGGCACATCTGCTGCTGTTTTTGCACCAGATAATACTTGTATTGCAGCCTCGCGGGTTTTATGCCCTCTTTCATCTGAGCCAAGAATATTAGCATGGAACATTGACATATCAACTGCCAGACCATGAATCATACGCGGCTTATCATGGTTTCCCATAAAGGTATACAGGTTTCTCAGATAATCTACACTTCTTGTCTGCATTAGCAATTCAAAACGAGCTTTAAAACGGTCATGATTTTCGCTGTTATCAGTAGTACCAGTGTCAAATGAAGGAGCAAAATTCGTTAATAAATCCGTAAAGAAATAAGAATAGGCTGCTTCAGAGGTAATACCTGTTTCGTTAAAGAATTTTACAAAAGTATCAGGTTCTCCATTAAATTTCTGTCCTACATTTGTCATATTATTATAAGGATATGCATTTGAACCATATGTTTCTTGAAGTAATGGTTCTATATCTGTAATTTCAGCAACCAAGTAGGAATTTGGATTTTCTTGTTTTACTCCTTGTACAAATTTCTCCCAAAATTTTATTACAGCATCCCAGTTATCATCAAAAGCGTTATCTTCATTACGGATTGCATCCATGTCAATAACATCTTTGCAGGCATCAAGCCTCCAGTCTAAGCCGAGACCTGTTCTATCAACAAGAGCCTCAGCGATACGGAAACTGGAAGTATCTGTACCGGATATTCTTTTAGATATAGCCCCTGATACATAAGAAATATCACTATCAGAAAGATGTTTAATTCCCTTTTCTATTTTCTTTTCTAGTTTCTCAGCTTCGTCTTCCGGACTGTTTCCGTTTATATCAAGAGCCTTTAAGCTAGTTCCTTCTTTCAAAGCTTCATAATCATAAGTTATTTCGCCATTTGGCAGAATTTTTGTCTTAAAATTATCACCGCCTAATGATTTGAGGAAAGCATATTTAGTAATATCCTGACCAACAAGCTCCATTACATATTCGCCGTATTCAGTATAGTCGCCGTTACTATCTAAAAGTTTTTCATTAGATGTTTGATTGACCTGCTTAATAATTGCGTCAGCAAAGTCTTTAATTTCATTATTAAATAAACTATTTACTCGTTTGTAGTTTTTTACATATGGTTCAACAAGATGCGGATTGTTCTGTTTCATCAAGTCAAATCTTGAAACTCCGACTGTTTCATCCGTTGTTGCTCTGTTTGAGAAATATGATGTAGAAAGTACACCTACAGTATTTTCACCAAATTCCAGAGTATCAAGAGGAAGCTTCATCAATGATTTTACAGTCACATCATCCTTAACCATAACTCCTTTTGGGGCCAACAGATACTGTCCGTTCAAGATATTGCTGAGAGCTTCATTATTTAGTTTAGCTTCTTCCGGCAATTTTCCATCTTTGATTAATTTATTGATGTCTTCAACTGTTTTTGATTTTCCCACTGTTTGAGCAGTATAAATGGTCTGAATATCTTTAACTTTACCAGTCCAGTATTTTCCAGACTGAATAGTCAAGTCTTGTACTTCTCTAGCACCGCGCTCAATCATTTGTTTTTCATAATCACGTTCAGAACGGCTTACGATTGCCTGCAGTAATTTTTCATCGTAGCCGGAAATACCGTAATTCATTTTTACCATATCAGTGTTAGCATCCCAGGTAACAAATCCGCCCTCTGTTTTCTTATCAATTTTAAAGTTAGAGAACTGAGCTGCCATGATTGTACCATCAGCAGAGTCAAGGTTAATATTCTTACCAAATTTTTTATTTAGTTCATTAATAACCTCAATTCTTCTATCATATTCTTTAGGGTCTATCTGGAATATAAAGTTAATAACAGTATCGTCATGGTTATTTATATCAAGCGCTTTGCCTTCTGTTAATTTTTCATAGTTAATTATAGCTTTATCTAATGCTTTTATCTGCTTCTCGCTTGCCTGAGAAGCATCATAAATCTGAAACATTGTTTCTTTTTTAGAATTATAATCAGGATTTACGATTTTTTTATACGTACCATTAGCTTGAAGCTGATAATTATAAGGCGCATTAACAACTCTAAATCTCAGGTTTTCCTTATTTTTAGGGATAGCCCCCAGCCCCAGATTTGAATTTTTCAAACCGCTCATTCTGAACCAGTAATATGATTGAGGAGTTTTTTCCGCCCATCTCAAAGCATACTGGAAGTGAATACCTTCAAGTCCTTCTGAAGTAAATGTACCATCATAAACGTATTTCATCCCATTTGTATACAAATCTCTGAAAAATGATGCAAAGTTTTCTGTATTCCCCATGTTCGGAGAAACCTGCATGTTGTTTTTATTCCAGTACCCGAGAGACCAGCCTTTGGAACCGTTTGCTATCGGAGTAGAGAACATATATTTGTATCCACTTTCCTTCAAGTAAGGAATTGCCTTCTGAGCACCTGCAATACTTCCGCCGTAAATATTAGAAAAGTTTTTTATAACACCTTCCATTTTATTTTGGAAATCTTTATCATAATAGATTTCACCGGTATTTTCTTCTGTAAAACCTCTATACATTGCACCTGGCATTAAAGAATCAGGAGTAATCAAATACCCCGCACCTTGAACTATTGGAGTAGTTCCCTTGCGTGAAACAAGTGTATGTGTATAATTGCTAATAGGATCTCCAACATAATCAAGAGTTTTTGTACCATCTTTTGATTCAACTAAACCAACATTATGCACTTGTAATCGATTTACATATTCGCCATTTTGCTCTTTAACTTTAACACCGGTATCAGCACCTTCCCAGACAACCTTCCCAGTAGATTTGTCTTTTCTAACCACTTTATATGCAAAAGGCGCATCTTTATCTAAGTTAGTAATATCCTGTAAATTAACATCTACACCTTCCGGTTTTAAAGGTATTGTAGCAATTGGAGCCGCAGAAAGCTTATAGTTATAGTTTTCTGTCGGCGCAGCGCTGAAAATCTGAATTTCGCAGTTTTCTTTTTCACTGTTAAATGGAAAATTAAAACGCATTACAGTTTCGCCCAAATCATTCTTTACGTGCTGGTAGCCTTTAAACCCGATATTCTGTACACTATTAATTTTATTTACAAACACCTTCTGAAACTCCTTCTAAATATATAAAGAATGTAAAAAAATATTTTTTGCCATTTATCCGGCATGTAAATTAAAAATTTTACAAAATTTAATATTGTATATAATACACATTACCACTAAATTTCACATTTAATTATATTACATAAATATCAAATTTCAATTTCTATTTTATATAATGTCTGCCTGAGTATACTACCTCTTTCCAGGAGTTCAATTCCTTGAATTTTTCAAGAATTTCTCTGGTTCTTCTTGCTGCTGAATTTATAAAACCGGCATTTACACTGAATAGTTCGCCCAGAGAAAGTTTTTTGATATCATGACTATATTTCTCGCCAAGTATTGAGAGCTTTGTCATAATATTTTTAATCTTATTTTTGTCCCCCCATATTACTTCATAAAAATCCTTCTCCCGCTCTGTCCATATTTTTCCCATAATTTTATCGATGCTGTCGAGAGTTTTATATGCAAGGTAGAAACATGCCAGTACAGATTTATTATTTTTTCCTTCTGACTCGTTAATAAAACTTTTTTCACTGTCATTATCAATTTCTTTTAGCAATTTTACCGCACTTTCCTCAGTCGGAGTATCACCCAGTTCGATATTTTTATACTTTATACCGTATTCTGCAGCAAGATTTTTTAATTGTTTATTCTCTTTATCAATCTGGATAATTTGTGAATAACCTTTATGCCTTAAGTACTCCAAATCTTCTCTTTGTTTCTCAAGATTTTCTGAGGTTATTTCACCTGTGCTAAACTTTGAATCAATATAGAACAAATCTTTAATGTTACTATAGTTTTTAGGATTAAATACTGTTTCCAAATATTTTTGTGCAGGCAAATCCCAGCTGCGTTTGTATCTAAGACCGTTAAGAAGCATTTTATCCCACGTTGCCGGTTCGTTTCTATAAATATCAAGTGCCCGTTTTATTGTATCGCAGTATGATTTGTAAGGATCATCCGTAAGGAAAAGAGATTTTTCAGTTTTAAACCCGAGAATTTCTTCGTCCCTGCCTTCCCGCGGATCTACAATAATTTCGGCAAGCCCTCCAGCGTTAGATACTATCGGAATTGCCCCCATCCTCATACCCTGAAGCTGAACTAGTTCAAAAGGTGCAAATCTGCTGGGAATTAAAACTGTGTCCGATCCTGCATAAAACTGTGAAATATTGTTTATAAAACCGTCACACAAAACTGCCCTGCCCGGATATTTATACACTACATTCTCCAGATACTCTTTTATAAGAGCATAATCTTTACTAAAATCCGGCCCTGCAAGAATTATTTGTGCATCCTTTTCTTCTTCAAGCAATTTTTCTGCTGCTTTTATTACAATATCAACACCCTTCTGCTGTGGATCGTATCGTGTAATAAAGGTCGAAACGAGTGCATTCGGGTCATTCTCAAGGAAACCATACTGCTTTGCACCTACTGTTTTATTAAAAGCAGTTTCCTTATCTGGTACCTTGGCCCCTAAAATTTCCTGAAGGTAAGATTTATTCATAGCTTTACCGGTTTTATAATCTAACAAATTGGAATTTGTTTCAAGCTCTTTTTCATTAGCAGAAAATGGATACTTTACAGGGTTAGTTGTTTCTTTTTCAGTTGCAGCAGGGTTATGGAGGCTGTAATCCATACCGATTGTTATGCCAAAACTCTTAAGCCTTTCTAAGTTCATCAGGTTAGAAACACCATCTGAATACCTGTCTTCCTCTGCTAATTCTCTTATGTATGTATCAGAACAACTTACTATTGAATCTGATGTCCTAACTGCAGGTACATAAAAGTTATAATATTGTTTAAACCACCCCTTTTTAGGAAAACTGTCCATAACCATACTATCCATAAATCCAAGATGATTTGTTGTGTATGGAATATATTTTTCATAATTTTCAGCAACTTTTAAATAAGCCGATTTATAATCACCTCTCGAAATTTCTTCATTAATATTTAAAGGATGTAACTCGCCGGCTCTAGCTTCAACTGCTCTGCTGATTTCTTCAAGAAGAGCCCTTACACGTGGTTCAGCACAATGTTTGTCAAGTTCCTGATTGTTCAAAATATATGGTGCAGCTACAGGTGCACCTACACGCCCCTGATAGACAGGCCCGAAATTATTTATATTTGCTATTTTAATTTTATCCTTATAAAACTCATCCTTACTCATAGCTTCAATAATCGGTGCAGTTGTCCATTCATATGACATAACGTATTTAGGGTTAAAATCTTCAGCATCTTTTAGTTTTTTAAGAGCTTCAAGTCCTGCTTTACAGAAAGCTTCCTGATTTTTAACCTGATCCATTATCCAACCCTGATACTCTGTTTTGTTATTAGAAACATCATCAGGACAATAAAGAACATACACAGGAAACTTTACACGACTGTCATTTACCTTAAAAATCTTCCCTTTCCCGCTTTTTGTACCATAATCGTAATCAAAATCTATTCCAAGATCATTAACAGGAAACTCCTTGCCTTTTGGTGTTCTATATATCTGCTGTCCCTTATCATTGACAGGAACTCCGCCCTGAGCATTAAGCAGAGGAATTACACATCTCACATCCATACCGCGTTTATTTAACTCCGGTGCAAGTTCGCCTACAACATCAGCCATACCGCCTGTTTTATTTATCGGAACTGTTTCAAAAGAAACAAATGCAACCTGCTTTGGATTTTCTCCGCCTTTAAAAGCGATTGTTGAATATTTATTTTGTAATTTCTCAGATTTTTTTGCACGTATCCTATTTGTATAACCGGTATTATTTACACTTACAGCTAATATCATCTTTTACCTCCGTTCTGGAGTATCCATTTCCAGCAGCTTGTTATTATCTCATCTATATTTTTTTGAGGCGCCCATCCAAGATCTTTTTTAATTTTTGTATTATTGGCAATTAAACTTGGAACTTCGTCTTCTAATGCTGCTCCTATACGAAGCTTTAATTCCTTACCGGTTATATCAATACTTTTTCTTATAAGCTCACCCAGAGAAGTTCCCTTACCGGTACCTAAATTATAAGTTTGAGAAGCTGTATCCGGTTCTAAAAGTTTTGCCGCAGATTTACCAATTGCCTCTGTAACATCATCAACATGAATAAAATCTTTTACACATGTACCATCCGGAGTAGGATAATCATTTCCCATTAATGTAAACAGCCTATTATCCTTTATCAAATTTAGAAGTACCGTTATTACATTTTTACCAATATCCAAATCATTAAACCCGTGAGCTCCGGCGACATTAAAAAGTCTTAGGATTGTAGATTTTAAACCATAAACCTTGTAATCATTAATCAATTGTTCTGTAATGAATTTTGTTTTTGCATAAGGGGTTTTGGGAACTGGTGTTCTTTTTTCGGAAACTCTTCCTTGAACAGTTTTGGGATAAATTGATGCTGTTGAAACATACAAGATATTTTTAACATCATTGTCAAGCATAGAGTTAACAAGATTTCTTGATGCAATAACATTGTTATCATAATATTTCCTTGGATTAACTATTGATTCGGAATTATATGTTGACCCTCCAAGGTGGATAACTGCATCCACAGGCTTATTTTCTTTTAAAAGCTTATTGATTTCTGCTTCATTAGTCAAATCAAAATTTGCAAAAGAACATAAACTCTTATCAGTCTTATAGCGGTTTATCTCTGCAATAATAGTATCTAGATACTCCTGTTTATATTTATCTCTGCAACACACTATACAATTAACCCCGTCATCTGCAAGTTTGGGGACCAAATGACTTCCAATATAACCTGAACTGCCGGTAATTAATACATTCGGATCATATATACCTTTAAACCCTAAATTACCGGAATTTATTTTACCTATTAACATACAGACCCTTCCTAATAATTCTTTTCTTCCTCTGCTAAAATTGCAAAGTTAATTTCCCTTAATTTATTCCATAAAGTATCTTTAAATACCTTCATATCCTCTAAATCGCTTTTAGCTTTCATAATAATCTCTGCAGCCACACCGGAATTAGAGTAATTATTCAAAAGATCATGATAATTTTCTATAACCTTTTGCACTTCCCTATATTTTAAGAGAGTTTCAATTTTTTGTTTCTGCAAAGAATCAAATACAGCAACATTTTTATCGCGAATGCTGTCCAAAAATTTTAAATCTCTGGCTGATGCCTTGCAAGACAGCTGGTTGGTTTGTAATGTAACTTTCAAGACAGAACTCCTTTCTTTAAAAAGGATAAACCGCCTAAAAATAAAATTTGCTAGTTAATGAGAACTATTTTTTAAATATCCACTCCAGACATCATATTAATAAGCGTATCGATTGTATTCTGCATATTAACGCTGTCTGTAGTTCTTTGCTGTAAGAATGCATTGATTTTAGGCATCATTTCAATAGCAATATCCAGTTTCGGATTAGTTCCGGGCTGATACATACCAACGTCAATCAAATCTTTATTTTCCCTGTACATTGCCATAATTTTACGAAGTTTAGCAGCAGCCTCTTTATGCGGCTGGCTGGCAATTGCAGACATAAGTCTTGAAATACTGCCCAGTATATCGATAGCAGGATAGTGGTTAGCTTCTGCAACTTTTCTGGATAAGAAGATGTGACCATCTGTAATACCACGCACAGTATCAACGATAGGATCATTAATATCATCACCTTCCATTAAAACTGTGTAAAAAGCTGTTATAGAACCCTTTGGACTATTTCCAGCCCGTTCAAGGACTTTTTGAAGCCATGAAAATATTGAAGGCGGATATCCTTTCATCGTTGGCGGTTCACCAATTGAAAGTCCAACTTCACGTCCGGCCATCGCACAACGCGTTACAGTATCTGTCATCAAGAAAACCTTTTTCCCTTGATCTCTAAAGTATTCACATACTGCCGTTGCAGTTAAAAGACATTTTTGTCTGATTAGAGGCGGCTGGTCACCTGTTGAACAGACAAGTACTGATTTTTTCATACCTTCAGGGCCAAGAGCGTCCTCAACGAATTCTTTAACTTCTCTGCCGCGTTCTCCTATTAGCGCAACAACGTTTACGTCTGCATCAGAATTTCTAGCAATCATACCGAGAAGTGTACTTTTACCGACTCCAGAACCGGCAAACAAGCCCATACGCTGTCCGCAGCCGAAGGTTAAACATGAATCAATCGCCCTTACACCGGTAGAGAACATTTCTGTAATAATAGGTCTTTCAAAAGGTCCCGGCGGCGGTCCTTCTACAGGACGCCAGAGAGCGCCTTCTATATCCATAGGCTTGCCGTCAATCGGATCTCCCATAGGATTTATCAGCCTGCCGAGCAGAAAATCTCCCACAGGAATTATAATAGGTTTTCCGGTCGTTGTAACAAGACTTCCTTGCCCGATTCCCGTACCGTCATAGAGCAAAAGCAATTGCGCAGCATCACCTTTAAACGCAACAACTTCTGCCGGTTTCTTCTCGCCGTTTGCAGCTTCAATATAGCATAAATCGCCAATTTTAAGTCCTGGAAGCTTGACTTCTACAGTCAAGCCAACAAGTTTTGATACGCTGCCTTTAAACTGGTACAAATCAAGATGCTCAATTTTCTCACTTACGCGGGATTTAAGATTGTCTATAAATTCCTGATCGACTCCATCCATAAGTTTATTTTAGCATAGATTAACCGATTACGCTAATATTCTATTAGTCCAACTTCGAGGCGTAGTAATATTTAATCTTGTAATATTGCTTGTGCCTGCCGACAAAATGTCTACGTGCGTAGCACTAACCGCGGGCGCAGATAGTCTGGGCTACATAAACACCTGAGGCAGAAGCTTGTATTAACCCTCTTGTTACACCGGCTCCATCACCGATTGTAAATAGATTTTTAACCCCTTCTGTTTCAAGTTCATTTGTCAATTTTACCCTTGCTGAATAGAATTTAACCTCTATACCGTAAAGAAGCGTATATCTGGAAGCCGTCCCCGGTGCAATTTTATCAAGCGCAAACAGCATTTCAATAATGCTTTTCATTTGCCTGTAAGGTATTACAAGGCTCAAATCACCCGGAGTTGCGCAGCTAAGAGTTGGTGTTATGATACTTGACTTAATTCTGTCTGGTGTTGAACGTCTTCCTTCAAGCAAATCGCCAAATCTTTGTACTAGTATTCCGCCTGCAAGCATATTAGCAAGACTTGCAATATGCTGCCCGTAAGCAATAGGTTCTTTAAATGGTTCTGTAAACTTTTTGCTTACCAGAAGAGCAAAGTTTGTATTATTTGTCTTGATGTTTGCATAGCTATGCCCGTTTACTGTTGCGATACCGTTATAATTTTCCTGCACTACCTCACCATTAGGGTTCATACAGAATGTTCTGACTTCATCTCCGAATGTCGGTGAATAATACACCAGCTTTGACTCATACAACTTATCCGTCAAAGGCGCAAACACAGGAGCAGGAAGTTCAACTCTTACCCCGATATCAACAGCATTGTTAACCATGCCTATTTTATTTTTAGCAAACTCATGTGTAAGCCAGTCAGCCCCTTCTCTGCCAGGTGCTATAATTGTATATTGTGCTTTTATGGTTTCTCCGTTATCAAGAACAATACCTTTAACCTGTTCACATTCTACAATAAGGCTTTGGGCTGTGACATTATTGAGAATTGTAATTCTTTCATCAAGAAAATCCTGCATATGTTTTAGAACATCAAGACTCCTTTCAGTTCCAAGATGTCTTACAGGAGAATGTACGAGCTTTAATTCAGCTAAAGCAGCTTCTCTTTCTATTTCTCTAAAAACTTCCATGTCAGTACCAAACACTTCATCAGTAGCTCCATGCTCCAAATACATGTTATCAGCGTACTTAATAAGCTGTTCAACTTTTTCTCTTGACATATAATCTACGAGGTGGCCGCCAACATCAGGCGTAAGTGTTAGTTTTCCATCAGAAAATGCACCGGCTCCGCCCCAGCCGCATAAAAGACCGCAGCGTTTGCAGTTTACGCATTTTGGCGAACCTTCTCTAATCGGACATTTACGTTTTTCTATTTTTTGCCCTTTTTCAATAAGAATAACTTTCCATTCCGGACGCAGCTTAATTATCTCAAGCGCAGAAAATATTCCGGCAGGACCAGCGCCGATGATTGCAACATTATACATTGATAATACTCCTAACTACCCTATTACTTATTTACAATAGCTTAAACAGGTTATGAAATCAATATATACTCATATTCTTTGTGATTATATACTTCTAATTCTTGAGAATAATTTTTGTCAAATTCGCTTACATTTCTTTACATACTAATTGCTAAACCTCAATTTTTATGCTAAAATAGACCCATAAAAGTGGTGTAGAAAATTAACTGGTATAATTCACGGTTTTTATATATTGGTGTGTTACTTATAATATAGGAGAAAAAACGATGAAACTGATTTCTAAAGAAACAAAGACAGTTAAATCTGCATTTAGTGACGAATTCGAAAACTACCTAAAAAAACAACAGGTTAAAACAACTTTCAATGGTTATGAAATTCAATCATTCTCATGGTATAGAAAGGCTTTGGGATTAGCATAGGAGTTTTACAGAGATTTAGGGAGTATGAAAAATTTAATCTAAAGGACAGAACTGCTGGTTGTGTGTAGTTTTGTCCTTTTCTAATGGACTTTTTTCGTACCAACTTCATAGCCTGGAATCATAAGTGCGAGAGGAACAATTCTGGCAATAGAATGTACATACTTATTATCAGATATATAAGATGCTGCAACAACCATATCATCTACGTGAGCAGAAAAATCTGTTGCCTTGACACCTCTTTCGTTTTTATTCCTGAATAATAGATTACCGAGCTTGTTCATAAGAATATTTGCTACATAAACTCCTGTAAATATACCGGCAATTGCAGAAGCTGCCTGAGCTAGCTTACCAAACTTCTTACCGAACTTAGCAAACGTTTCTACTGTAATAATTGGTATGGAAATATTACCAAGCTGCATGACTGTTTCACGTCGTTTTGCTTTTCTATTCTCAGGATTTTTATCAACCATATATCCGCCGGCAAGCCCACCTATACAAGAGCCTGCTCCAATAGTTATAACTTCTTTATCGTGGAATTTTACATTTGCTAAGAAAGATTTTTTGATATTTTTAAGCATTTTAGCAGGGTTAAGTGAATATCCTGATTTTTTGGCCAGTAATGCGCAGCTGGCAGCAGTACCCAAAACATTCATTCCTGTTATGACAGCTCTTTCTTTTTTTGAGTAAGAATTCTCACCATGAGATTTTCTAAGATGCTGAAAATTTTGTTTATTTTGACTAATAGGACTAATGTTCATACTACTACCTTCCGGTTATAGTAAAACACCAAAATAATCAAAATTGCTCATATGTTAAATTTTCTTAACATACAGGAGAATAGAATTTAGATATTTCTTCAAAATATTTTTCTAAAGCCTTGTAGCCGTTATAAATTTCACTGGTAACCGTTGAATATCTGCTGGCAACAATATATTTAAGTTCTTTACATCTTATTTGCAATAGATTATCAGCATCTTTTCTCAATAGTTCGTTATTTGAAGTAGACCATTTTTTCAAATATGATAATTCTTCATTTATTTGCTTTATTGTAGAGTATTCAAGTGTATTAAAGTCATATTTCTTTAACAATTGAACATCCGCATTGGTTATTCGGCTCTGTACTGCCTGAAATCTATAAACTCTTTTGATAATAACATAATTATCTGCAATTCTTCTGTGGGAATAAGGAACAGCACTTTTGGCCAGTAATGCAGACGTTGACAATGCTGTAAACGAATCATCATCTCTTGATAAAGTACTCTGAATCGGATTAACCGTCACAATCTTCTTATTATCCACGTCAAAACTCCTTTCCTCCCGTATATGACAATCTTATACTAATAGCAAAGGTTTGTCACTATAATTTGAAACAATATTTACATAATTATACAAAAAATTAAGAATTAACACTGCCCAGTAATCCGATAACGTTTTGTGCTTTAAGGTTTCTAGATGATGCTAAAAGGGTGGCAGATGCCTGTTGTAAGATCTGGTAACGGATGTAATTTGAGGACTCCTCTGCTATATCGGCATCTCGCATTGTTGAACGGAATGATATTAAAT
>OCQC01000354.1_pt1 | contig 53746 bp, 45 predicted proteins | sample 1538401 | NCBI WGS metagenome assembly OCQC01 (sample SAMN04571689, study PRJEB22368) | human gut metagenome | biome: human gut; material: stool | host: Homo sapiens | place: Luxembourg | collected 2012-08-03 | reverse complement strand
CTCAGACCTCACGGTCTGGGCGATTTTTCTGTCAGGGGAGTTTTTTTACAGCCCCGATAAAAGTCTTTTTCATATTATGATACCTTTTTCACTTTTAACTTATAACAAAAATTCCTATCATATGATGAATATTTCATATAAACTTTCTGTCCTTTTTTCATATAAACTGTTCCAATCTTTTTCCAGCCTTCACCACTATCTAATCGTGTACTAGCAAGACACTTATATGAATTATTATATAATGCACACGTCAAACTATAATAATGATCAATATCGGTATTAACTGCCTTAATTATGTATTTTCCTTTCGTTGGAGCCGTAAATACATAATAATCCTCATCATCCAACATCATAATTCCATTATATGTTGTATTCAGTTTTACCTTATCTGCCGAGCTCTTGCTATTATTGCTCTCTGTCTCCAAATTCTTTATATTATGTTCTACTACACGAAATTTATAATACCACTGATAATCAGATTCGGATGAAGAAGAAAAAATCATTCTAATTTTAGTTCCTTCTTTAAAAGATAACATAGATGATTTCCATACACCATCTGAGCAATGCACATCTGTATTCTCATATAATTTATCATTGACAACAACCTTTACCGGCATATACCATGATGTTGAATCAGATACCTTACCTCCATACGTATAATATTGATCTACAACCTCAACAGTTACATACCCTGACGCAGGCATTTCATATACATACTCTTGTGATGTGCCTCCTGGCAACGCCATCTCATACCAATTATTTGCATTTACTACAATTGATTCTGCCTTAACCTGCATTGGCATCAGAAAGCCAGATAACAACATTGCACCTGCCAATATCAAACTTGCTATTTTTTTCATCATAATCTCCTTTTTATTATTCTATATATTTCTACCCTTCTACACACTTTAAATTTTCCACCAAAAAATCATATACCTTTTTAAAATCAGGTATTTGCATATATAAATCATAGTATTCCTTACGAATAATTTTATCTTTAATCGCAAAGCGAACCGGACGATCCGGTTTCAACACTGCGGAAATTGCTTCAAATTGTACTTTATCTGCATAAAACTCTTGTATCTCATCTTTTTTTGCCCAACATTTTTTCCTAATCTCTGCATATTCAGGTTGCATTACAACTGTTAATATCACAAATTGTATTGTTCTGAATATTTTTAATGATGTCTCATTTTACATAATGATACATTTTGTGATTATTATATCTATTTCGAAAGTTTTTCAAGTCCAAAATAAGCCCATGGGATTTTTACCTCCAATTCAAATGAAAAGACTGATAACAATGAAATTGATACACGCTGAATATAACCCGTTGCACAACAGCATCGATATTAACCACTATAATGACTACATCCTCCAGATTGACTGTGATCAGGCAGAATCCGGGATACGGACTACTCCTAATTCCCAGAGATGTCTGAATGCTCTAGCGATTGATAATCCGCTAGAATATGCCCGGCTTGCACTGAATGGCGAGATGCAGACATGGGTGGATGCGGAGGATAGCTTGGATGTGTTTTAATTAACTTTCTTATAAAGGGATGAGTTTATCAGTCATCCCTTTATAAAAATTCAACATCCTATGGATATATACATATATATTATCACTTATTTTATCATATTCATAACATCATTGTATTCTATTTTCCACTTGTGCGTCTTATCTCTGTGACACACACAATATGTTCCCTTCTCCGACAACACCACTTTTAATTTTCCATTACATGTATCTCCGCAAATAGGACACTTCTTTGGGATTACTTTATATATCTCGTTTCTTTTTAATACATATTTTGCTGATGACCTGTCACGTAACAACTCAAATATTGTTCTCAACAACCAGGCAACCACTATAAATATGACTCCCACAATCGCTGTGTAGATATGCAACTTATATGTAGATATCATATTCCATAAACCATCTGCCTTTAATTCATGTAATCCAATTGCTATTGTAATGATATCAGCAATCATCCCAAGAATTGCTGCAATAACAGCCCAAGAAAGTTTTCCAACCTTTTGAACAGACGCAATACAATCCTCCGTCTTGTAATGCACATAATTTGAATCATAAAAATTATTTTCTTGAAAATACTGATTTCCGTTATTCTGTATCGTATTATTATTCATAATTTCTCCTCGTCGTACAAAACTATTATTCTAACTGTGCAAACCATATAGCACTGATTTGCACAGTCCTAAAGTTACAGCGGAATATTAACATCTGTAGCAACTCTTATATTTGAGTGCCAGAAGTTATACTCATCTAACTTTTGTGTCACCTCATCATATACATGTTCTTTTTGATTTGGATCTCTAATTGTTAAAATCAAACAAAACTCTTGAGTCAATGCGAATGACTCCATCTGTGCCATTCTCTCAATATGATCTCTATATACACCCTGTAAAAATAAAAACCATTTTTTATCTGGTGACAGATACTCAATTTTCTTTTTTTCCGTTAAATCCGACAAATCCACTGCGTATTTCTTTACAGGATAGTATTTATCTGCATACTGAATTAGTAAACGTTCTTTTAATGCAAATTCACTACTCTTTTCTTTCATTTTGGTTTTGCTATACACCGTACCCAATAATAAATTCTGCGAGCCTTTTCTCCCAACTGGATTAAGTATATGACGCTTTGAAGTATCCCTCTCTTCTTTTGTATCATACGAACCAATCTTTCTTTGAGTCAATTACAATTACGTCATAACCTTCAAGTTTATAATCACATATTACAGGAATTGTAACTTGTTTATCCATCTTTAAACGATCAATTAAACGCTGATTGTCCTTTGACGCTTTGGAATTATCATAAGTAATTTGCTTATTTTTGTATTTAGAGGATAAATCACCATAATTTTCAGTTAATTTTGCCGAATCTTCCAACCAATTAAGTATCCTGGATTTAATCCCACCAGCTATAATTTTTAACAGTAATGTAGCGACTAAAGTTGCAAAAATTGTCCAATCAATAAGTTCAATTCTCTTTCCTGTATACTTGCTCCATACAATAATAAGAATCATTATAATCATTGCGATTATCGCCGAAAATTCATTATATTTTATATGATTATATAGTTTATTTTTGATTTTCATTTTCAAGCTTATAAGCATTAACCCTTAATTTATCCTCTCATCATTATTCTCCGAATACTAACTACAACATTATTCTAATATTCATATTTTAAAAGGCGTGTCCTACAGATTCTCGATATTGTATCTATCAATTCACAGTTGCTTATATTTTAACATCTATAAAATGTCCTGAAAAACGCTCTATATCCTTCCCTGCAGTTTTAATTCCACGCTCATCATATATGATTTGTCTCTCTACAAGTCCAGTTCTTTCTAGCTCTTTCAATAATCTTCTTACACTTTCTTCAATATTATAATCAGGTTTAGCTGCTCCAACAACATCATGAATACATTTTTGAACATCTAAAAAGCTTCGATCATCTCCTTGTTTTACTCTAATTGCTGTTCTCACACAACTATCTTTAGGTATACTACTTATTATGTTATTATCAATCTCAATATATTGAGTGTTGTAAATATTAATATTGATAACATTTTGTTTGCCTGTTCTATTAACAACTAATTCTTTAAGGAAATCCGTTAATATGCTTACAATCAAAGAATTAGCCAGATTTAAAATCAAAGAACCTTCTGAAAATCCATTTAATTTCAGGTTCATACGATATTTTTTATTAAATCTCCGACTTGTAGTTTGTTTATAACCTAAAGTTGTTCGTTTGCGATAATCCGCTACAATTTTAGGTTTATCTAAAAATATCGCCTCAAAGTTGTCCTCTATCTCTTTCTGCCAGCTCGGATGACTTTGCCCGGCTATTTCATTTTTTAATATACTTTCCTCCATTATCGTGTTATCATAAATCAGCTTGCTAGCAACTTTTTGATACCTATTTTCTATGCTATTGTATATCATGTCTACCATGTTATTGATAACAGCTTGAAAATCGATTAATAAATATGCCAGATCATATACTGTCACCATTTCTTTATTAAACTTTATTTTTGATTCAATTTCCTCTTCCAAAAATAGTTCGTCCAAATACATTAACAACCTCACCTCCATTATATTTCAACTTTTACTCTTATCTTCTATCTAATATCATATCCAATTTAACTATGACAAGTTTATTATTCTAAATTATAAAAAATCGCAATATTTTCTAGTCTTTATTTACACAATACTCTCATGCATATTATTTATCAAGTAATTTTTATCAAAATGACAAATCGCGTTTCAATTGTAAGCGCATAGTTTTAGGGCGTACCCTATAAATGAAATCTGACACCCCGCGCTAGGATGCCAGACATGCGAGTATTTCACTACATTTTACTTACAAGTTTCCTGAGCCAATTTACTCCACGGGGCAAATTGTTCCAATTCCCCGTCTGACATTTCAGCACCAGGACGATGCTCCAGAAGGAAGCTCAGATATTTAAGTGGATCAAGTTCATTGGCTTTTGCCGTTTCTATCATAGAATAGATTTTCATACTGGCATCTGCCCCGGCTGGTGTATCACAGAAAAGCCAGTTCTTACGGCCAACTACCAATGGTCGAATGCTGTTCTCACTGAGATTATTACTCAGGCTGCATGCACCATCTTTCAGATAGTTCATCATAAACGGACGGCAGCCATTGGAATAGTTGATTGCCTTGATCAGCCTGTCTCCGGATTCCGGATGCAGCTGGTCAAGCCATGACAAAAAAGCCTCTATGACAGGTTTTTGATCCTTCAGGCGGCGATGATAAATCTGTTTGAGCGATAATCCTTTTTCTCGATAAGATCGTTCATACTCAAACAGCTTATTACAGTATAGGAATCCCTGGACTGCCGGATGTGTATAATCCTTTTCGTGGCCTTTGGGTATTGCCCGCAGCCAATAGCGTCGTATGTGAGCCCAGCAACAACAACGCTGTGCCTCCGGCACTTTGTTGTATCCTTTATAACCATCAACCATTAGATAGTATCCGGGATCTGCACCTGCAAGAAAAGCAGCGGCATGACTGCCGGCTCTGGTCGGAGTGTAATTATAAAGGATGATAGGAATCCCACCATTGTCACCAGTTCGTACCAGCCAGACATAAGATTTACTCTGTGGTCTGCGGCCTTCTTCCTTTAATACCTGGATCGGAGTCTCATCTGCCATCAGATATCTGCGTTTCAACAGTTTCCGGTGCAGATATTCATACATTGGCAAAAAGTAATTCTCTGCGCAGTAGATGATCCAACTGGCCATGGTCGTACGGCTGATCTTTACCCCAAGGTGTTCAAAGTCCTTCTCCTGACGGTATAAGGGCATGGACATGACATATTTATAATACATCACATGTGCTGCAAGACCGGACGATGCATAACTCCCCGGGATCAGTGCAGGAGTTCCTTCGTCCTTGATGAACCGGGGATCTTCCGTTTCCTTGCATTGTGGACACTCATAGGTAGTCGCATAATAATCAATACGCTCCAGCTTTGGCTCTGTATAACGCAGTTCTGTCCGGATGGGTTCGTGTCCGATAGGAACCATCATTGTTCCACAAACATCACACGTTTTCTGTTCTTCCGTAAGAGTATCTACATAAACATTCTCTGTCGGAAGATCAGCAAAGACCTCATCATAAGCAGCTTTCGATTTACGGGCCTTCTTGTGTGCTTTTACCTCAATGTATTCCACCTCAAGGGGCACCGGTTCCGGTTCATCCTCCGTCTGCAGGTGGAACAGATCCAACTGTCCCGGGAGCTGTTCATGCCGGATCTCACTGGTGGAGCCAAAAAGTCTGGTCTTCAGGTAGTCCAACTGTGCCTGAAGGTTAGCGATCAGTTGATCCTTTTCGCTGTCTTTGGCATCACGTTCCTGCAGCATTTTCTGCAGGGAACGGATAAGCTCGTTCTGAGTGCTGATAGTATTATTCAGTTGTGAAATCGTATCCTTAAGCTCTAAGAGCTGGATATCTCTTACTCCTGAAGGCATTGTTTTTTCGCTCCTTTTCTATGGTTCAATTATACCATAAAACAAGCGAAAAATCCTGAAAAATCAAGCATTTCCGGTACTTTTTATTGCCTTTGGCTGCTCGGTTTCAAGACCTGACATAAGCCAGTCAAACTGCCTCCATGTAATGGGTTTTACCTCATTACGGTTGCGCGGCCAACGGTATTTTCCTACGTTGGCATCCAGTCGCTTATATAAAAGTACAAATCCTTCACGTTCATGAAGAAGCACTTTTATTCGATCACTACGTCTGCCACAGAAGAGATAGATTGCATTTGGCCTGGAAGGGTTCATATTCAGCTGGTCTTTTACGACAGCGCATAATCCATCAATGGACTTGCGCATATCTGTATAACCACAGATCACATAAATCTCGTCTGCGACAGTGATGTCTCCTAACATGTCCCTGTCACAGCTTTTTTTCTCAGTCTTTTAACCCAGTTGTAAAAGGTGCCGGGATTGATGTTATGTTCTGTACACCATTGGTAGTCACTAAGACCGCTGCTGCGGCATTCCATGATAAGTTGATATTGTTCGTCTGCTGTGCGTCTTTGCGTTTTCATACAGGAAACCTCCATAGTTATAGTAAAACGCTCGCATTTATAGTATCTAGCGCCGATACTGTAGTAAAATGCTGGCATCTATCATCTATAATTATGGCAAATTTTGTGATGATTTTAAATCCACCCTGAAACTAGGCGCTTACCGCTCATATCGTTTATCAAACACTTTTTGTACAAATGACAATTCGCGTTTCAATTCCTCATAAAGCATAACATAGCAAGAAAAATATATAACAAACAAGCCGGTGCACCAGCACCGGCTCCCCTTACCATCTCACTATTCTATTCCATTCTACTCCACCGCAAGCCCCTCCTCCCGGATCACCTGCACCATCTCATCCACATACTTCGCACACAACTCATCACTCTGCGCCTCAACCATCACACGAATCACCGGCTCCGTACCGCTCTCACGCAAAAGGATTCTTCCATCCTCGCCCAAAGCAGCGCTGATCCGCTCCTTCTCCGCCTGCACACGCGCATTACCGGTAACCGCAGCCTTGTCCTCAACCTTCACATTCTTCAAAAGCTGCGGGTACATCTGCATCCCCCTGCACAGTGTGCCGAGGCTCTGCTTCTTCTCCCGGATCACCTCCATCAGCATCAATGCCGTGAGGATTCCATCTCCGGTCGTTGCATGCTTACTGAAAATGATATGTCCGGACTGCTCTCCGCCGAGCACATATCCGTTGGCAACCATCGCCTCATTGACATACTTATCGCCAACCGTGGTCACACATACCTCAATGCCCTCCCGCTTCATTGCTTTGAACAATCCCATGTTGGACATAATCGTGGCAACCACCGTATTATTCTGCAGGCGGCCACATTCCTTCAGATACTTCCCGCAGACATACAGGATATAATCCCCGTGCACTTCCATACCGTTCTCATCCACGGCAATACACCGATCCGCATCTCCGTCAAACGCAAATCCGCAATCCAGATTCTTCTCCCGGACAAGTCTCTGCAGATTCTCGATATGTGTCGATCCACATCCCATATTGATGTTGGTACCGTCCGGCTCATTGCCAACCACATATGTTTTGGCGCCAAGCGCATCAAACACACTCTTTGCAATATTAAATGTACTTCCATTGGAACAATCCAGCCCCACGCGCATCCCATCGTAAGATCTGGTAGCCATAGAAATCAGATAACCGATGTAACGGTTCCGTCCGATCGCATAATCCCGCGCCACACCAACCTTGTCACGCAATGCAAAAGGCAGTTCTCCCATCTCACCATCTATGTATTTCTCCAGTGCAGCTTCCACCTCTGCCGAAATCTTGTGTCCATTTCCATCCATGACCTTGATCCCATTGTCATAATATGGATTGTGACTGGCAGAAACCATAATGCCACAGTCGAAATTTTCTGTACGGACTACATATGCCACACTTGGTGTAGTGGTAACATGCAGCAAGAATGCATCTGCTCCGGATGCCGTAATACCACCTTTTACACGCTTTACAAAAACTACCTCTCACCACACAAAAACCGCACTCCCTTCACCTTCATCAACACATATTTAATCACCCAAAACGCTCCCCCCAAGTCTAAAACCGTATTCCCGGCTACGATCACAGCCGGACTTGTACAAGCCAGTAATTGCACCAGAACCATCCGCGAAGCCCCAAGGAAATAACCATCCAAAAGATATAATTGCAACGAATATTTCCCCACATCTGCCAAACACAATCCCAGCTTCGTATTGCAGATCTTTGCAGCAAACACCAGACAGACAAAAATTCCAACAAAACTAATCAAAAACTCCGGGATAAAATTCCATCCATTCCGATACCATAGTACAAAAATTCCACCCCAGAAAATCGTCCCTGTCAAAAGCACGGCTATATTTTTTATCACTTTCTTCATGCAACCCAAATGATCGAAATGAATTTGAATCAAAAAACCAGCATAAAAAAATACAAAAAACCTGCACAGGGAATCCACTTTACAAACATCAAATGAAATCTGTAACACATTGAGAACAACAGCGGCAATTCCAACAATCACCTGCAGCCATACATGTTTCTTCACATATGGCAGAATTCCTCCCCACAAGATACACATGAGAAACAAAACATACAAAAACCAGTATTCTCCACCATAAAATAACATCTTGATCATACTTTCCCGGATTCCGCATGGTCGATTCACGAATTTCGATAACACTAAGCGGCAGCACATATCAAATAAATTAAATATGACATAAGGCACTAACAATCTTTTTATTTTTTTGTGAACCATATCTACATATGTACTTTTCCGGTGAAAACAAAAGCCCGCCACAATAAAGAAAAGCGGCATGTGCACCGCACTGATAAATGCTACCAGTCCTCTGCACCATGCCACATTTTCTAAATTGATCGGATATACAATCACAGCATGTCCCAGAAAAACCATTATGATTGCAATGCCTCTGAGAATATCAATTTCTCTGTAATGCTTCATATCCTAATACTCCTATGCCAATTTCTTTCCGTATACTCCACGAGAAATCAATTCTTTAAAATTTTTATAAACCGACTGCTTGTCCTCTGCATAAGTCACACCAAACCACTTGTCCTGTGTCGGCAATACCTCAACTGTATGAGTTCCGGCTTTCAATAAATCTCCAATCAGAACAGGAAGAAGATATTCTGCTTTCATTGGATTATCCAAAACATCTGTCTCAAAGGATTTCACAAAACCATCTTTCAAGACCTGTAAAAATGCAGGTTTTGAAGTTTCATCTTCTGTCGGAAATCCCCACATATTCATAGAAACATAGGAATCCGGATTCAATACTTTTCCATCCGCCTCCGCGCCATTTCCAGATTTCACAATATTGTGTGTCTCAACGATTTCCGATAATGTCATCGTCTGTGCATTTACCTGGCAAATTCCTCTGGTAACTCCACCATTGTCCGATAAAGTATTTTTCAGGATAAAACCAGCCATTGCTAATTCATTGTGTGTGTGTGAATATATCAGCCAGTCATGCAATTTTACAAACGCTTCTTTTCCATAATAATCATCTGCATTAATCACAGTAAAAGCAGAATCAAGCAAAGGCTCCGCTGCCAGCACTGCCTGTCCGGTTCCCCATGGTTTTGTCCGTCCAACCGGCATCGCTCCCGGAATATTGTTGATAACCTGAAAACAATACTTTACATCAACACCCTTAGAGGCACAAACTTTTTCAATTCTGTCTCCAATTATTTCTTTAAAATCTTCTTCAATATCTTTTCGAATAATAAAAATAATCTCATTAAATCCCGCTTCGATTGCATCATAGACCGAATAATCCATAATCACATGTCCATAATCATCCACCGGGGTCAACTGCTTAATTCCTTCTCCGAACCTTGATCCGATTCCAGCAGCCATAATCACTAATGCTGTTTTCTTCATAAAGTCCCCCTACTCTTTCTCTATAACATCTTTTATTAAAATATGTCATCAGTAATCTTTTTAACAAATCATTAGTTATTTAAATACCCAAAATTTGCTAATTATGTAATTTAATATAATAACAATAATTTGTGCAATTATTTTTATAGCCATACTATTATATTGCAGCCATGTTACAAATACTAACAAAATAATTTCTTCGACTATAAGTGTTGCAACTCTTCCTCCAAAAAAACTTATCATTTGTTTAATTAAATTATTTACACCGCTAATCCTTACCTTAAAAACCCACGTACGATTTGTAACAAATGCAAATAAAACCGCTAATATCCAAGATACTCCGTTTGCAACCAACTCATTAATATTCAAATACACATTACAAATTCCGTAAGATGTAACACTAATAATAAAAGCAAGTCCTCCAAAAAACAGGTATAATAAAATCTCTTTATTTTTTTTATAATAAGGTTCAAAAATTTTAAAAATTTGACTAGACATGATCTTATCAAATATATCCTTATCTGTTTTCATATTTTTATTTTCACCTATAAATTTTTTCTTAAAAATTCATCTTGATTTCTAATTAATTCCATTTCAAAATCCTGCCTGTTTTTCTGAACAATTGTCTGAAGTTGTAATCCTGAAAAAAAGCTTTGAATTGCTGCAATTACGGTAAATCCGCAAACAATCAATGTTGGAAATGATGGAACCAACCCTGTCTTAATAAATGTAATCAAAATAGGTACAAAAAAGCCAAATGCAATCAAAATAAGAATTAGTGAAATAATTCCAAAAAAAGCTAATGGTTTATAATTTTTAAACAATTTAGCAACTGTCTTTAATACTTTAAATCCATCTGAATATGTATTTAACTTCGATTCACTTCCATTTGGACGATCCCTATATTCTATAACAAGATTCTCAACATACATATTTTTGTCAAGTGCATGTATACTCATTTCTGTTTCAATTTCAAATCCTTTTGAAAGTACTGGAAACGATTTAACAAATTGATAACTAAACGCTCTGTATCCTGTCATAATATCTTTAATGTCAGATTTAAAAAGTGTATTTATACATCCTCTAACAAGTGAATTTCCAAAATTATGAAAAGGTCTCTTATTTTCCTCAAAATAAGTTGAAGAAAGCCTATCTCCAACAACCATATCCACATGACGCTCAATCACCATATTTGCCATTTTTCTTCCGAACTCAGCCGGATATGTATCATCTCCATCTACCATAATATATGCTTCTGCGTCTATTTCACGGAACATTCTTCTTATAACATTTCCTTTCCCTTGTCGATACTCATATCTTACTACCGCACCAGCCTCTCTTGCAATTTCATCCGTCTTATCTGTGGAATTATTATCATAGACATAAATTACCGCTTCTGGCAATTCCTTTTTCCAATCTTGAATTACCTTTTTTATTGTGACACTCTCATTGAAACACGGAATTAAAACAGCTATTTTATCCATTTACTTTTCTCCTTTTTCTTCTGTTTTCATTTTTTTACTTTTCCACTATGCCAAACATAAATCAACATAAACAAGGATATTATATTTATAGACCATGTATATCGCAAGTGCTGACAAGTCATAGCAATAAATAAAGATAAACTATTTCCAATCACTGGGAATAATGCATATAACAATTTAATATTTTTAAAGATAATCACGCAAATAACAAATAAGAGTATAACAAAATAAATACCACTTCGATACAAAATAGTATTTAATATAACTGATTTTTCAAAACAATTATAAGTTGAATCAATAAAATTTTTTAGTCCATTATTTACTCGTTCATATCCAAATACTGCTGCAATATCAGGTGTATTATCTACTTCATAAATATAATCATTAGTTCCTTCTCTTTTAAAAACATTCCACTGCAATTGAGATCCCATTAGCCTAGCAGAAATTATTCTAATCGGATGATGAAATAGTGTTTCCGTATATGCTCTAACAAATGTACCCATATCTAACTTATTCAAATTTTGAAAGAAATTATCTGTATGATATGTATAAGTGTCGGAATCACAAGAATTATATCCATGTTGCCAATCTTCTAAAGGAATAATATTTAACATCATATCCCTAGTATTTGCAGTTAATTTTTCAGGATCAGTTACCAAAATAGATGCAATATCATTTATAAACGGAATATATTTTGTGCCCGCATCATCATTATTGTGTATAAGTGTTCCTTTTGCCACAATGCCGCTCATAATAATAACGGCAGTGACAATTATCAATGTTTTAATCTTATTCTTTTGTATTTTACTCAGAATAAAAACAAAAGGAATAGTTATTAAAACAAAAGGAATAACTCCATTATGTCTAAAAGAATATATCATGAACATAAATACACTATAATTAATCCAAAAAAACTTTCCCTTAATAATATTTCTATTCTCGAACATTTCTAAAAGAAAATATGTAATTCCCAAAAGTGAAATATTATACAGAGTATCTTTCCATATATTTGTAATTAATAGTCCATAAGGAACATTAAAAATATTTAAAGCAGAAAATATAATTAACCATTTAAATTTCACACCAATTTTTAAAAATTTTTTTATCCACAAAAATAATACATATGCCATTACTGCAATCTGAACAAGAACAACAATTATAGGCGTATTGCATATATTTAGTAAGAATTTCAACATAAGAGTATGCATTATTGGATGATGTTCAGAATATTCTATTATATGATTAATTTGTTGTAATTGATTATATGTATCTGGAAACATATTAGCTGGATTATAGGCTATCAAATATATAATACTTATGAATATCCAAATTCCAACAATAATTAAAGTCTTTATTTCTAATTCTCTTTTTTCAAAAACCACATTACTCTGTGTGTGTTCAACAAATAATTGTATAATATATCTAAAAACCACAAAAACAAATATAGAAAACCCCAAAAAGCCTAAAACCTTTTTATACATTGTATCAAAAACACCAGTTTGACTACTATAAAATAATGTATTACCCGTAAAGCAAAAGGCAATAAGTATCGAAAAAAATGAACAATATAAATTTCCTTTTATACCAATTCTTTTTAAGTTATTATTTTTAATTTCATATCCTATCCAAGCAATTATTACTCCAAAAATAAGACAAATCCATATGTCGTTAAAAAATTCTTTTAACACTTTAAAAGAAACAAATAATAAATAACAATAAATTATCCAACTTATCAAAAATATTCTTTTTTTTATCACACTATTTTTCATATTCGTTTACCAACCTCAATAAGTAATCTATTTTCTATGCTTTACATAATTTAAAATATTTAATAACAAACTAATCACTACCAAAAGATACAAAAAACCATACGGCACTCTTTGATCATCCTTCTGATTCACCTTATCTCCATCAATATAAACTCCACCCTCTTTATCTACAACCATAATTTCTTTATCATCTTGGTTTACAATTCGAAAGCCTTTCCCCCCCATCTTCAATGTAACCCATTTTGAAGCATCATCTGCACTATACTCCGAACCATACAGTGTTCCATAATAATCATCGCCCTTCATAATTGTATATGAATCATCTTTCGTATCCGCCCACACCTCTTTTGTTGATACTCCAACAATGCTAATCATTAAAAGCATGAAACAACCTAGTGTACAAAAAATTTTCTTCATTTTAAAATCACTCCTTTTCATATTTTCTTAACAAGATATTATAAATCTTTAATGCAGGATAAAGCCAATATTTTACTAAATATCCCTGCGCCCATGTGGTATCTCGGAGAAACTCTATTAATTCTCTTCTTCTTGATCTTTTAAATACTGCCTCTATCATAAGTTTTGGTCGAAATCTTGTCGTTTTATCAACATAGGCCCCTACCCCAAATTCTTCATTATGTTTAAGATTAAAATATGCTTTCACTATTTTTCTTCTTGGATAAGCTATATACTTATGCAGAGCTTCATATGCGTTATTCCTATAATTTTCTGAACTATAGCCATTCTTTTTCATTTCAAAACAGTAATCTTTCATCTTATGAATTATTTTTTTCTGCTCATCTTTTATATAAGTATAAAAAATAATGTCTTCGCTCTTTTCTTTCTTTCGAATGGCATATATTTTATTATTCTCCCTTTTATAACCTACTGTACTTCCATTCGGTGAATTACAAAACATCTCAAATGGAGTCATTGTTGCTAATACACTTTTGCATAATTTATATTGATTGATATACCCCATTTTATGTGCGTTCAAAGGCTGCTCCGATAAGAATGGAATTAATCCAATATAATATCCATAAATTTCTGTTTGTGGAAATAAATAACAAATATTATCCTGTATAGTTCCGCGCCATCCAATATCCACGATTGCAACTCTTTTTAATTCTTTTTTCCATCCTTTACTTTCAAAATATGTAAATAAAAGTTCTCGATCCCGTTTTCTTTCACTTTCCATATATTGAAGGAAATCCAAATCATTAAATAACTTTTGCACTCTTTCATCCTGCCACGGATACTGAATCACCTCATCTTTTGGAATTCCATACTTTTTTAAATAACTTTCAACACTATCTACATTTACATGTAAAGATTTAAACAATGCTGACATAGACTGCACGGAATACTGATTCCATATACGCATTAATTCTTGTGTGCTTATATCGCGAAGAGAAGGCATAAATGTTGCTAAACGGCTGACTTCCAGCACTTCTGCCCTTGGCATTTTTGCATTATACGGATTATTTTTCTTTATTTCATCATATATTTGTTTATAAAATTCTCCCTCTCTAGTAAAAAAATATATTGTATCAACCTGCTGATTCATTGTTTCCTCAGCAATCCATGTAATAAAGCCATAAAAAAAAGTCTCCATCTTTTTATTTCCAGCCGATACAACACTTTCTTCCTTCCAGGAAAATTCCTCTTCCCTTATTTTCCTTAATGCTGTTTCCCTTTCCGGCAAATAATGTATTGCAGTTATCCCCTTCTTTGTTGGAATTTCCACATCACTATATGCATTATCTCCAATATGAATCCACTGTGAATAATCAACATTTTCTTTTTTCCGAACATATTCGAATAAATTTCCAGACCGTTTATTCCATTTGCTTTCACAAGAAATATATTCTTTATCTATTTTCTTACTGAAATTGCATTTTTCTATAATTTTAATTATAAATTCTTTTGGTGCATAAAAATCAGATACTATTGCCAATTGTTCATACTCTATCGAATCAATCAAGGCTTCTATTTCCGGATCAAGATATGCATATTTTAATTCCTCATCTAATTCTAATTGATATAACACATCTGCAATTTTTTTTCTTTCACCAGATGAAACATTCATGATTTTATCAGCCCAACGTTGAAAAACAGCATGGATTTCGTATTCATCGTCAAATCCTTGCTTTTTTGTCTCAATACCGATTTCTCTTTCACATGCAATACGAATTTTTGCTAATTGCTGTGGAGAAATTTTATGATAAAATCTTTCACCATACTGTTCAATAAATCTTTTAGCCGTTTCTATTTTAATCTGATCTGGATAACATTTTCTTCGAATAATAGTGTCCCACACATCTAATGTCAACAGCGTGCATTTTCTTTTTTCCATTTTTAAAGACCTCGTAATTTAAAATAAATCTTTCTCACCAATTTATTATTTCTAATAAAACGATTTCTTTTTAATTTTCCAATAAATGAATCATCCTGTATTGAATAATTTTCTTCACTATAATCTCCCTTTGGCAACATCTTTGCAACGCTGTCTGCCATAATTGGTTCTTTATTATACACTTTTTCAATTGGATCATGCATAAGTTCCATATTAGACAAAATTTTTTCTACTGCCTGATAAAACTGTTCAAATCCATATTCCAGACTTTTATGCTCCATATATTTTTGTCCACATTCTGACATTTTTTTAGCTTTTTCTTTGTTATCCAAAATATCAATTAATGCCTGAGCAATTGATTCCGGCGTGTAATGTGCAAGACACACTCCTCCATCCGGCATATCATATAAATTATTATCCATATATAAATCTACGACAGGTAATCCTGCCGCCATCATTTCAAACGGAATTCGTGATGGATTGGATGAACTAATACACAATCCAACAGAACATCTATTATATAATTCATTGCACTTATCTATCGGAATAATTTTTAGATTTTCATGTTCAAACCACACATGTCCTTTTATATCAGATCCGTATAAATATATCTTTACATCTGGTCGTAAATGTTTTACAATTCCCAAAGCCTCTATTCCAAGTTGGCTACATCTACGAGGTTTATCTGGCTGATAAATAAAACAAATGGCTTTCTCCCTTTCCATCTTTAAATTCCTATATATCTTTTTATCTGCGCAAAAATCAAAATATTGAGATGGTGTATGATATTCTGTATCCATTTTATTTGACAACCATCTGCCTATTGTAATTGGATGTAATCCATAACAATAAGAATTACATGCCATCAAATAACCATCTCCCATTGGATTAAATAATGCCTCAAAATCCTGAATAAAATATGCTTTCTTTGCTTTGGATGGATAATCTCTTACGATTTTAGCAGTATACCAAGCAGTAGCAAAAATAATGTCATATTCTTCTTGTAACTCATACCCTAAATAATATTTACATGTATGCTTGCCAAAATACTTATTTACTAATTTTTCCAATTCTTCTGAATTCTTTGCCTGACCTTTATCTTCTACATAAACTGAGCACTCAAATCCGTGTTCTGCCAGATACTGAACATTTTGAAAAATTGTTCTATGCCCTCCAGATCCTTCAATAAATACTGGTAAAATCCATGCTGCTTTTTTCATTTCTTTTCCCCCAACCATTCATTTTCTAACCATTACTCTTTTTCCAAGATGTTTCCAATGAGCTTCTTCGTCTGTATAGTTTTTTATTATCGCATTTTTTTGATTTATCAATCGATCCTGTTCTTGAATGGTGGCATCCCTTTCATCAATCATCTGTGTTTGATTTTTTATTGTTGTGTCACGTTCATTTATCAGTTCTGTTTGACTTCTGATTGCATCATCTTTATCATCAATCAATTTTGTCTGACTCTCGATTGTCGCATCCCTTTCATTTATCAATTTTGTCTGACTCTCGATTGTCGCATCCCTTTCATTTATCAATTCTGTTTGGCTCTTGATTGCATTATCTTTATCATCAATTAATTTTGCTTGACTCTTAATTGTGGCATCTCTCTCATCTATCATCTTGCTCTGATTGCAAATAGCTTCATATCTTTTTTTATAATTTTCACTCAACTCTTTAAATCTAATATCCGTATATTCATACAAAGCACGATAATAATATAAATCATGACATCTCTCCTCAAAATCAGTGTTTTGTATTTTATTATACCAAGCATCTCCTTTTGGAAAAAGTATCCCCAAACCGCAACTATGTTTAAACTCAAACCACTTATCATATTCTTCTTTAATATGTGCCCAATGATCACATGACCCCTGATCTATTGGACTATATACATCATGGAATAATATTATCCCATCTTTTTTCAGTTTTGGTAACCACGTTTTAAAATCATGATCCACGGCATCAAATGTATGAAACCCATCTATATGTAATAAATCTATACTTTCATCCTCAAACTTATCTACAGCCTGGTCAAATGACATTTGAAAGAGCGACACATGTAAATTTTTAAAATATTCACCAACTGTTTTTTTTACAATTTTAAAAACATCTTCTCCACTGTCTTCTGCCTCTATATCACCGCTCCAAAAATCTACTGCATTAATTTCTGTATCCAAATGATTTTCTAAAACAGATTGACAAAAAGTAAATAAAGAGCAACCGTATTGTGACCCCAACTCGACAATTCTCCGTGGTTTTACAAAATTCACTAGATCATATGCAAAATCTCTATGCCCCTCCCAATAAGCCAATCTTAACTTTGGATTAATTTTATCTGCTAAATAGCTATTATGTGTAATTTTCCATTTATCCATATATCTATCCTCTCAATATACTTAAGTTTCATTTAATTTCTATAACGTCAAATTTATCTATTGTATGATTAATAATCCCATGCATAGGTTTTAACGCAATACATTCAACATGATAAATCGAATGAGCCCAACATTGAATCTTATGAACCATTTGATCCATTCCCTCTCCAATTCCCATAGTCAAAAAATAATCTCCCTCTTTAATTTCAGGCCATGTAAATTCCAATTCCAATAAGTAACTCTTATCTTTCTTTACATTTTTTACATGGATATTTTCTCCCAATGTATTTTGAGCGAATATACTATTTCCATATTTATCTTTAAATGTATACCCACATATCACATTGATTGCATCAATTTTTGAATAAATTTCCAAGCTTATCTTAACCTTGTCCCCAGGTTTTGCGACCTCAACATTTTCATTATTAATCATTACTCTGCAACGTTTAATAAGGATTTCTCCTGCCCCACCAATTTCATCCGCTGTAACATCTAACCAGCCATTTGAATTTAGTATTTTTTTACTCTCATTATCCTCCAATATATTTTCAGTTTCAGAAATATTTAAGTCTTCCGGCTCGACTTCTTTGTCTGCAAATACTTCTGTATGCATAATCTTCAAATAATTTTGAATTACCTCCAATGGTTGTCCTTCTTGTATAACGGTACCGTGATCCAATAATATAACCCTATCGGCCATATTAGCTACCGAATTCATATCATGTGTTACTAAAATCTTTGTAACATCTTTCATTTCCTCTTTCATATAAGTATTACATTTTTGTTGAAAAAAAACATCCCCAACCGACAAAGCTTCATCGACAATCAAAATATCTGGTTTAAAACTAATCATTACTGCAAATGCCAATCGTGCGAACATACCACTCGAATATGTTTTTACAGGCTGATTCATATATTCTCCAATATCAGCGAAATCCACTATAAATTGTAATTTTTCTCCCATTTCGTCTTCTGAGAATCCTCTCATTGAACCATTCAAAAAAATATTCTCATATCCTGTGTATTCTGGATTAAAACCAGTTCCCAATTCGAGTAATGCCGAAATTTCACCATTTACATTAATAGTTCCTTCCGTTGGCGTCGTTACTCCTGTTATTATTTTCAAAAGTGTCGATTTTCCGGCCCCATTTTTTCCAATAATACCCAATGTTTCGCCTTTTTTTAATTGAAAAGATACATGATCTAATGCTTTATATTCTGTATAATATTTCTTTTTGCTAATAGAAAATAATTCTTTCACTCTTAAAGAAGGTTTTGGATACAATTTATACGCCTTCGATATATTCTTCACTTCAATAGCAATATCATCCATAATTTTTTCCCCATCTCTTATTTATAATACATCCGCAAAATATGGTTTCAATTTTCTAAAAATATAAATTCCCAACAATAAAATTGCCGTAGAAATGCCCCAAAAATAAATTGCATAAATCGGTTCAATCCAAAACGGCTCTTTGGAAATCAACGCTTTTCTATATCCTTCAACCACATAGTATACTGGATTTAATTTGAATAAATAAATCAATTTTCCACCTAATGCTTCTGGTCCCCAAACAATAGGAATAGCCCAAAATCCAATCTGAATAATAATCGCAACTAATTGGCTCACATCACGTACATATACTGCCAATGTCGATGTAATTAATCCAACACCTAAAACCAAATATACTGTAGCAAACATATAATAAAATATTTCTAAATAACTCCAGTCAGCATAAAAACCGCTAAAATTTAGTATTACCGTTACAAAAATCAAAAAAACAATATGTATTATCAAAGATGATCCAACTTTAATCAATGGTAAAATACTAATTCTAAAATTCAATTTTTTTACCATATAAGAGTATTCTAAAAATGTGTTGGTGACAGCCCCTAAAGCATCTGAAAAGAAAAACCATGGAATAATTCCCGCCATCATCCATACAATATATGGAGTACCATCCGGTCGTGCTCCGCTTTTTAAACCTACCTGGAAAACAAACCAATAAATTAAAACCGTAATAATTGGCTGAATAATTCCCCAAACAGCCCCTAAATAGGCTCCTGAATATCTACTTTTAAAATCATTATTTAGTAATTTTATAAAAATCCTTTTATTTTCTCTTAAATTTTCCAAAAAATCTTTCATTAAAATTATCCTCATTTATATTTCATACGCGATGATTCCAAAAAATCTGATTGTATTTACTATCAAATTTATCTTTCCAAGTTTTTCTTGCATTAAACGATAGCTTTTCCCAAATCAGCACATCGCTCATCACTTTTTCAATATTTTTTTCCCAATCTTTCTGTATAAAAAAGCCATTTACGGATTGTTCTATGACATAATTATTATATCCAACTGGTGATGCTACCACTGGAATTCCAGCCCCCATATACTGTATTGCCTTAAAAGCCCCTTTGCCTCTAGTAAATTCATTATCCTCTAAAGGCATTAATCCAATATGAGCTTTTCTCAAATATCTCATAACATTTTCTCTTGACCATACAACATTTTTAATCTGCAAATATTTTGTATTTTCAATCAATTTTTCATTACAAATGTTATACAATATAATCTTTTGTTTTTCATTCTTTTTTGCAATATTGTCTAATTGTTTGATTATTTGTTTTAGGAACTGTAAATTTCCTCCAGTTCCAATCCATATAAAATTAACTTTGGAATAAAATTCTTTTATTCTTTGTTTATTATATGTAATCAAATCATAATTCTCAAACCGTTTATCTGTAGTGGGTAAAACCAAAGTACGTTGCTGTAGATGCCAATTTAATGTTTTTTTCAAAAATTTATTAGTTACTACAACTTCATCTACCGTATCTTCATAGATTTTTAGTTCCGCAGTATGAATTTCTTTTCCATATATAATATTATCATCAAAATCCCAAATTACAATACGTTCACTTAAATACTTTTTCAAAAGAAATCTTATACAATGTGGGCAATAATGTGGAAAAACTTTTCGATTTATAATTATTTCATCGGATTTAAAAATAAAGTAATCCCATAAAACAAAATTGATTGTTTTTAACATGACACTACATGCTATCATCATTTTAGTAAAAACTCTACATTTTGACGAAAAATACTTTCGAAACTGTTTTTTTGAAAATCTATTTAATATCTTCACATTATCTTTTTGTTCCATATACTGAATCAATCTGTAATACGATGAAGGATCTTCTACTGCATTACTTATTATTATAACTTTTTTTCGCATAATCCACTTCCACCAATAATAATCAATCACATTTTATATTACACATATAATAGATTTCTTTATATTTATTCACCACATGATCCAAATCATATTTTTGTAATTCATTATATGTAGCCTTTTTTTCTTTTTTATTCAGTATCCATTCTATACATGCCTTTATCTGTTCCACATCATCTGGTTCAAACAGACATTTTTCTTCCTGTATCAGATCAGTATTTCCCCGAATTCTGCTGCACACTACCGGAACCCCGCAAGCCATCGCTTCCATCAATGCTACCGGAAGTCCCTCCTGTTTTGACGGGAACACAAACACGTCTGCTGCCTGACAGAGTTCTGCCACGTCTGTCCGAAACCCCAGCAACTTCACATGATCTTCCAAATGATATTTTCGAATCAACTGCTGCAGTTCCTGCTTTTTTTCTCCCTGTCCGCAAATAAAATATCTCAGCTGCGAATGTTTCTGAACCAGCTGTTTCATTGCCTCAATGACAACGACATGGTTTTTACGATCACTGAGTTCTCCCACAGATAATAAGAACACATCTTCCGGCTGCAACCCAAGTTCCTGCCGTTTCTGTTGTATTATTTCCGCATCTCCCGCATGGAATCGCTCCAGATCGATTCCGATTCCGGGCAGATAATAGGTTTTTCCGGCATGAAATTTCTTTTTTGCCCTAGCATAATCCTCGTGATTGATAGTTATCAACACATCCGTCCATCGGCTCAGCATCTTCTCCACCGGATAGTACACCAGCCAGTTCATAACCGGTGCCCCCTGATAGAAATGAAACCCATGTGCCGTATAGATCACTTTTGTCCTGGTCCGGTGTCCTGCAATCCTTGCGACTACACCACCGATCGGGCTGTGACAGTGACAAAATGCATAGGTATTCTGCTTCATCAGTGCTTCCGCCTGCCACAACGCTTTCATGTTCTGTCCCATATGCTTGATATTCCGTGCGAAATCAATCTGATAACAGCGCACGTGCATGTCCTGCAGTTTTTGTTTCAATTCTGCGACGCGCGCATCTGAGCAGGTGTTTCCCTCCGCAAAATTACACGCAACATCGACATCATACCCCATTTTCTGCAGTAATGCAATGTTTGGCATATTAAATTGGTCAATCATGGAGGCGACGGACGCCAGCATTAGAACTCGTTTCATCTTTTCCTTTCACCAAATACTCAACTAATTAATTCTTCTTTTATAGTATGGTAATATTGATGTATCTTCTTCCATCCCAATACATCAATTCCACCAACCACCAAAGTCAATATTCCACCAATAATAGTTATAAATATACCACCCCAATCCTTTGTCTCAATCACACTTCCCTTCATTGCAAACATAAACATCTCATACAGAAAGGCATGTTGATCCTTAAAGACAAAAATATCGAGCATTTCATACAAGACAAACCAAGAGGCAAGCACCATAAATGTAACCCATACAATTATCTTTACCATCGCCCAAAACAGATTTTTCCCCTTTTTATCATTTTCCAAGCTAACCACACGCTTCTCAAGGTCATTGTCCGTTTTCTCATCTTTATCCTCTACCATCTCTACCTTGTCATCCCCGGTCACCGGAGCAACATTTTCTTCCGATTGCTCGACAACCACCGGACGAAATGGAATAATTTCTTTTTCCGGCTCGCATGTCATATGAAAGATATCCGGATACGTCTCTTTTGTATACTGCATAAAGTCATCCTTGGAAACACTGTAAAACGGTCTCCCCTCGTTTTCTACCCGTGCCGGTTCCAGGATTGCCTGACAATGATAGCATTGATACGAAGCAGAAAATCCATCACATACGAAGACATTCTGACTATGGCATTGTGGACAGCTATAGTGCAGTTCTTTTCGAACCAGATTTTTTGCACACAGAACCTGCAGCATACTTTTGGTATATGTAATTTCCAGATCCAGTCGCTCACTCAGGTCCTGCATCGTAAACTGCTTACATTGCCTTTGTGTCAACTGCGGCAGGATTTTCATGCATTGCCGAACCGCTTCTCTTTCGTTCATACTCTTTATAAAGCCCCCATATCTGCTGGAATTCTTCTTCCGAATAATATTTTCCTTCCAAAATGTGCAGCGTCAGAAACTGATAATTATCAGCTTCATATTTCACTTGTAATACCCCTCGCGCTCTTGGAAAATTGACCGTCAGGGAAATAATTCTTTTCACGATATCCAAAGAATCCCTGATACACATAAACGTCTTGGCATCATAAATACAATCTACGCCATTTTCTCCTGTTAAGTTTGCCGACAGATTATCTCTGTCACTGAATCGAATTTTTGATATATATTTTTCATCGCTTGGAAGAAGCGTATTCAATGCATGATCTTCCCGGTAATCATATAATGCGGTCTGTTGAATCAGGCGATATAGTTCTTCCTCTAAATTAATGATTCCATCCGGCATATATAATTTTCCGTCTTTTTGTTCTACATGATGCAACGGAATATTTTGTAACATTGCATCGATAATGCTGCTAAGGCTCTCTCTCTTATCATCAATCTCTTTTATATTTGGAAGCCGTTCAAAAAACTGGTTGAACAATTCTTTGCTCATGTCATACAATACATTCTGAGGATCAACCTCTCTATTGTTGTCCAATTCCAGTTCTAATGTTTCTTCTACGATACTATAGATTTTATCAAGCTGAATCTGCGGACGGCTCTCCTGTATAATTCCATGCTGATTCCATACTTTAACAATCATGCAGCGCTGTTCCAGGTCAATAGTTACCGGAAGATAGGAACACTCCTCCTCAATCGGACCTGCAGAATCTTTTAACATGCAGAATACAAAAATCAGATGCACCCTGATTAAATTTCCATTCCTTCTTTCTTCCTGTATCGCTGCAAGCTTCGTGGAGTCTTCCTTCGGTGGGATCGTCTCTATGATCTGGTTGTACGTCCAATCTGGGATCTGGAATTTGCGCATAAGTCTGCCCCACGAATCCCTGCTCTTTAAGCGCAGACAGGTCGAAGCAGTTAATGAATACACGCGCATCAATCGATGATGACCATATAATAATTCTTGAAAGAAAAAATCATTCAGATCCTCAACAGAAATCAATCCATTTTGACAGAGCTGTTCTAGCAAAATCCGATGGTCCGAAAAAGACAGCCTCTGCTCATTTGCAATTTTCTGTTCGGTAAGAAATCTATTCAGGCTTGTTGATAATATATTATCGATAAGTTCCTTAACTATATGCATTCTCTTGTCCTCTGTCTTCCGTAACCCCAAATCCAATAAATATTATTTTTATTATATCACGAACCTTTATCTTACTCAATGTAAAAAACCGGTCAGACTTATTATCCAACCGGTTTTATCACTTCTACCGAAACTATGGCTCCATATTTTTTAATAATGCATTAATATTCTGCGTATATAAGTTTTCACATAATTTCAAAATTTCTATTTCAATCTGCTCATCGCTGATTGAAACTCCCCTCTCGGATCAGCAATTAATATCTCCAATTCATGAGACGTTCTCCAGCAATTTACAGCTTCTACAACGTCAAGCATGATCTCCAATGCCTCACGCAGCTCATCCACTGTCACAATAACAAAATTATCCCCCGGATATCTTGCATCATAATAATAGTCTTTGAGTAATGCCAGATCCTTCCTCTCTAATTGTAAGGAAGTATCTACCCTTTTAATTTCATCGTATAGGGCACGCAAATTATGAGATGTCATTAGTTTTTCAATTCCAGTACAGACCAGTTCTGCCACAGATTTCAACATTTTTTCTGCGATTTGCTGTGCCGAAGCTGCAGCCGGATTGCAGTATACAGGTGACACTGCATCCCTTAAATACCAGAATTCATTGCACGCAATAGAATAATAAGAATTTGCCTTTATCATATTTTCAACTCCTTATAATCTCTTCTTAACTGTTGTGTAAACTTTGAATTATCATGTTCGAAATACTGCGGTGTTACAAAAACCACATCCGCATGCAACATCTCGAGTTCCTCCCGCAAGGCTCCCATCATCCATCTTTCCGGTTTTTCCGGAACTATGATGCAAAAGTCGATATCACTGCTGGCCTTATAATCATTTCTCGCGTAGCTTCCAAAAATCCCCAAACTCTGATATTTGATACTCGAATTTTTAATAATATCTACGCACTTGTTCAACCGGTCTTTAAAATCATTTTCAACAACAGGTGACACGTACGGCATCCCTAAACCTCCACTCTTTCTATTAATCTGTCCTATCACAGTTTCTACAGATTCCACCATTTTTTATTCTTCATGATATCTTCTATCAATTATAAGTTATGCAATTACCCGGGACACAAATTGGCGATTTTTCCCATTCTGATGCTCAAATTGAAATTCGAATTCCAATGTAACTTCCGAACTGTTCACCATATTATTTTCCCCTTCAAAATATACATAACCATCAAGAGAAACATCAGCTTCCAATATGCCTCTCACAATCGTACATGTATCATCCTCTTCCTGTTCTACCCGGACAACTTTGACATTTTCTATTTGATCCAATTCTGCATAGTCAACATATGTCTCAAACGCTTCATCCAATTCCTGACCTTCCATGTTCATAACAGAATCGTCAATTTCATTATACAAGTCATCCCAAAATTCGTTTTCTATGATTGTAGCGACCAGATTTCTATCATATTTCACGTATATCAGTCTCCCTGTGTCAAAAAATATTTAATTGCGTCCCAATAAGGTGGCAGTTCTTCTGAACATTCAAATTTTTGCAATTCCCGCTGTTTTTCTTCTCCATTCAACTGGAACACATTAAACGTCCATAAAGCGTTTTCTCTGGCACGACATAAACGTTTATCATTCAGGTTCAACTTCGTAATTGTATACTCAGCTGCCGCATCTGTCTTTTCCGCCGGCTGTATTGTTCCATCCTGCTGATATCGAAAATGACTTTCACAATCCTTCTCCAGCGGAGAAATCATCCGCTTTGCATCAAAATTATTTTCTTTTTTATGCCCACAGTGCCTGCGATTGTCTCCATTACAAGAAGCATGAAGATTATTATAGGCCAGAGATAAATCCTGATTTTGTGCCTGAGGTCGAAAATGTTCCACATGAAAACTATTCTTTTGTACTTCAGTCTCTGTATTTTTAATATAAGAACAACAATAGCAGCAAAGATGTCTCTGTTCTGCAAGCAATGCATTCTTTAATATTTGCAGTTCCTTTTCATGCCGGATATCCTCATACCCTGCTTCTCTTTTATGCTTATTCTTGAATTTTTTCTTCCACCGGCTTACTTCTTCTGGTTCACCTGTCTTTTGAATATAAATCATAAAAACTTTATCGCCCTTTTGCAATCAAGATTCTTGCACGCACAACTTTCGTATTCTCTTCCGATGTCATCCATGCAAGCTTATTTACAAGTTTTTCTGCCTCATCATATGCTTTTTCATTCAGATACACATTTATTTGCTCTAAGAGTTCCGTTGTCTTCCTGTTATATACTTCGGTATCCATGTAATCTTCCAGAATTGTATTGACATCCCAGCCGTTCATCGGCTCCATCGGTTCTGCCAAAACCAGATGCGTTTCTGCATCTTCATGCAAACGTATTACCTGTATATTTTCATCCACAGACTCCAGCACTTTCGGAGCATGTGTGGAAACAATAAACTGAATATTTGGAAAAGTATTCTGTAAAGCCGGAAAAATCTTCTCCTGCCACTTCGGATGCAGATGCAGATCAATTTCATCAATCAGCACAATGCCATCCCCTTCCAACGGATTCTCCCTCTTCGGATTTGCAATTGCCAGCCTCCGGCTCAGATCGCCTACCAGTGCGATTACACTTTTTTCTCCTTCTGACAATTGATAAAATGCCAATTCCAATTCTTTTTTGATGACAATAAGTTCCGCATCTTCTTCTGTTACTTTCACACGAATTTCCGAAAATCCATCTCCCAATGCGTTTAATATGGCTTTTTTTACTGCATGTAACTGTGGATCTTCTGCGTTCGGCGTTTCCACTCGTATACTGTTTTCATATTCCTGTCTTCCCCGGAACCATTCAAAAAATAACCGGAAATTGATCACTCCTCCAAATGCAGAATCTCTCCACGCATCCAGCTTCCCTGCTGCTCCTGTATAACGCCTTCTCAATTTACGTGTTTTTTCATTATAGCGGTCAACTCCATAAAACACATAAACAGGAATATTTTCATTATTTAAAGTAAACTCTTTCTGTGGTGTTTCCGTGTCATCGTTTTCATACTCTTCTTCTGTTTCCAAATAATCTCCCAGATACTGTTTTCGAATATATTCCGAAACTCTCTTCAGTTCTTTGGAATTATGCAGATTTTTCCCCTGAATTCTTTTTCGGTAATAGTGAAAATTATTTCCCTGGTCTTCAAGAAACAACGTTATTTTTGCTTCTTCTTCTCCAACTTTTACATCTTTTTCTCCTAAAAGAGAGGCTGTTATCTGTTCATCCTGTGCGGCTTCCTGCATAATTCTGGAAAAGAGAAGATTGCAGACATCCAGTATTGACGATTTTCCCATTCCGTTTACTCCATAAAAAATGGCATCTTTTCCGTTTAATACTATTTCTGTATCTGAAAAACCTCTGAAATTGTGCACTTGCAGTTTGTCTATTCTCACGCTTTTCTATCTCCTAAACCTTCGAATGCATACCATTAAGCTATTTATCATCTTTTCAGTAGTATCATACTTTAATTCTTTTATTTATGCAAGATTTTCCCATTCCAGCTCTTATCCTTCCGTCCTTCTTACCGACTCTTTCCAGTCACACACACGATATTCTTCCTTATATTCACTCATCTGCATATCGTACACACTGTCACCAAACGCTTTGCCCGTTAGGGTGCCAATTTTTCCCGGAATCTTTTTCATCAGCCGGATGATCCAGCCAGTCGCTGGGGCCATCACAAGCCGGTGTCCTTTTACCACAGCGATCATCTGCACCAGATCCGAAGTATTGATATACTGCTCGTTCTGTGGGAAAAACACTCCGGTCTCTTCGTTGTCGATCATCCGTTTGACAAACTGTGCCAGATTTTCTATATAAAGCATGGAACGCTGATTATGTACAATCGGAAATAGCGGAAGTTTTCCTGCCAGTTTTGCAAGCTGTGGATAGTTTCCCTTTGATCCCTTTCCGTAAATCATCGGTGGGCGCAATACAACAACCTTAAAACGTTCATCTGCCAGTGCCTGTATTTTCTGATCCGCCTGCCATTTGCTGTCTCCATAGAAATTCAATGGTTTGGGAATTGTATTTTCTGTGATTTTCTTTTCTTTACATCCGCTGTATACAATCATGGAAGACATAAAGAGAAACTGCTGCACGCCTTCCTTTTTGGCTTTTTCGGCTGTCTCTACTGCCAGATCTGTATTCACACGGTAATACTGCTTCTTTTCTTCTTCCGTCACCTGTCCCACATCTGCATGTGCGATTCCCGCCACATGATAGACCACATCATATGCTGAAAAATCGTGCGTCCGCCATGTTTGGGTTCTCATATCCAGCGTGTCAACCTGGTAGTACTCCGGCCATTGTCTCAGCCATGCCTCCACGGAAGTTCCCACATAACTGCCGCTTCCGGTGATCAGAATCTTCTTTTTTCTCCTGCCCTTTTCACGTTCTTCTGTGTCTTTTGCAATGGTTTCCTTTTTCGCGCTGCTCTGTGCTGTTTCGCTTTTGTGTGCTTCTGTCTCTTCTTCCTCTTTGTTCAGTTCGCCGGTTCCACCTTCAACCACGCCGTCGTGCATGAGCACGGATCCAATTGTGCCAAGAAAACATTTCAGATCCATCCATGGTCCCAGATGTTTGACATATTCGCCATCCAGTCTTGCTTTGTCCGGAATCTCCAGTTCATCTCTTCCATTGATCTGTGCCCACCCGGTCAGCCCCGGTGTCACATCATTGGCACCATATTTCTCACGCTCTGCTACCAGATCATCCTGATTCCACAGTGCCGGCCGCGGTCCTACGATACTCATTTCTCCTTTGAAGATATTAAAAATCTGCGGAAGTTCATCCAGACTGGTTTTGCGCAGGAATTTTCCTACCTTTGTGATGTACTGCTCCGGATTCTCCAGCATATGTGTTGGCACATCCTTCGGTGTATCAATCCGCATGGTACGGAATTTGTAAATCTGGAAGAAACTCCGGTGGATGCCGACACGCTTCTGCTTAAATAATATCGGTCCCGGTGTATCCAGTTTGATCGCAATACATAAAAAAAGAAGGAGTGGTGATAAGATCACGATCGCCATCCCACTTAATATGATATCAATTCCTCTTTTGATGTAATGGTATCCTTTCATGGCGTTTTCTCTCCTTCTTCATAGATACGTTTTTATTTATTCTCCCCCGCCAATTCCGGGTGATACGTCGACACGATTTTCTTGACATACTCCCGGATGTCTTCCGGTTCTGTCACAACGTACTCTTTTAATTCTTCCAACTGCTGCATGAATTTCTCCTCATCTAGTTCAATCGGCCTGCCGACATGAATCAGATTGTTTTCGGTATCCTGCATCCCTTCTTCATCCATCAGCATCTCTTCATAAAGTTTTTCTCCCGGGCGAAGTCCTGTGAAAATGATATGGATATCTTCATCCGGCTTGTGACCGGAAAGAAGAATCAGGTTTTTTGCCAGATCCAGAATCTTGACCGGCTCTCCCATATCCAGAACAAAAATTTCTCCACCTTTGGCATAGGTACCCGCCTGCAGTACCAGAGATACCGCTTCCGGAATTGTCATAAAATACCGCACGATATCCGGATGTGTAACCGTGACCGGACCTCCACGCTCAATCTGTTTTTTGAACAGCGGAATCACACTTCCGTTACTGCCAAGCACATTTCCAAAACGCACGGCTACGAAATCTGTCTTCGATCTGCGGTTATAGGTCTGAATGATCATCTCACAGATACGCTTGCTGGCACCCATGATATTGGTTGGATTAACTGCCTTATCCGTGGAAATCATCACAAATTTCTTCACACCGTACCGATCTGCCGCCTGTACAATCTTCCATGTGCCAAGCACGTTATTCTTAATTGCCTCGTTCGGACTCTCTTCCATGAGAGGCACATGTTTATGTGCCGCTGCATGATAGATAATCTCCGGCTTGTAATGTTCAAAAATCCAATTCATACGATTCGTATTCCGCACGGATGCGATCAGCACAACAAGATCCAGCTCTGGAAACCGGACTTTCAGTTCGTTTTGCACATCATAGGTCGTATTCTCGTAAATATCCACAATAATCAGCTGTTTTGGCTTGTGTGCGGCAATCTGCCGGCACAATTCGCTTCCGATGGAGCCACCGCCACCGGTCACCATGATTACCTTTCCGGATACATAATCCATGATAGACTGCAGATCAACGGTCACCGGATCTCTGCCTAACAGGTCATTGACATCTACATCTTTTAATTTGCTGACGCTGACATCGCCGTTTACAAGCTGGTAAATGCCGGGCAGACGTTTCAATGTGCATCCGGTTTCTTTGCAGATATCAAGAATCCCCTTGATCTGTTTCTGCGTGGCCGATGGCATGGCAATGATGATCTCATGCACATGCAGTTCTTCGACTTTTTCCAGAATATCGCTCCGATCTCCTACGACTTTCGCTCCATGAATATAATTGCCGATCTTGTTCCGGTCATCATCAATCACACCAACAACCTTCTTTTTCACATAGCGGCTGTTGTTGATTTCTTTGATGATCTGGTTTCCGGCATCTCCCGCACCGATTACAAGTACATTTCGTCTGTACACACCAGCTCTGCGCATATTGCGAAGCACACGCAGTCCGCGGTAAGAATATCTGCATCCCATGATCAATACAAACAGAAACAATCCATACAGAATGTAAAAGCTTCTTGGCACTGGGTACATATCCCCCCAGTTCCGAAGCAATATCAGCACTGTCACAACAACGGTATCCAGAATACATGCCGAAACCACATACATCATTTCCAGTGCTCCCGCATAGCTCCAGAGACTGGAATACAGTCGGAGCATCCAGAAAATGATCAGTGTAACAATTATCATAAAAGGAAGTGCTCTCCACACTTCATCCATATATTGAAACGGTACGCTTTTGATATTCAGATCAAACCGAATCAATAACGCAACTATGCTTGCAGCAAACACTGCAAGCACGTCGTAGCACATCAGAAAAATCCGTCTGATCAGTAATTGTTTATCTTGAATGATTTTTTTCATAATTTCAATCTGTTATTTTTGATTCTTTCTCTGTTTTCTCGATTGTTTTTTCGATGATTTCTTCCTGACTGAGGATTCTGTCGCTCCTGCCCCTTGAGTATTCTGTACCGTCTGCGCGGTATCTGCTTTTGCACTCTCTGCTGCTTTTGGAATACTCTGTTTTACGGCAGTATCACTTTCCGCAGAAACCGCTGTTTCTTTAACAAAGAGATTTTCTTTCTTTACGAGCATACGGTTCACTGCAAGTCCCAGACCAAGCATACCCCAGAATACCGGAGCGGTACATACATTGGAATCATTTGCGATACCTGCAATCATATACACCAGCACTGCCGCAAATAATCCAAATCCAACCCAGCTGATACTCTCGTGCAGATCCACTCTGCGGTAAATGCGTACCGACTGTACCAGATACCAAAACAAAAATACCAGAAGTGCCAGAGTACCGAGTAATCCGGTTTCTACCCACTGCTGCAGATACCAGCTATGGGCTTTTACGTCATAGCTGTTTGCTCCATAAACATAGTTCTGGCTGATATAATCTTCCTGTGGGACTTCAAACATATAGGTATTTGCCCCGCTCCCCATAAAAGCATGCTTTCCCAGAAGCGGAATCGTTTTATTCCAGATATGTCCTCGATTACTCATTGCATCATCCAAAAATACTTTTGAAACCTTCGGATTCTCAAACTTCACTAATTTTCCTGCTGGATTCAGATACTCATATCCATTCTCATCGGTATTTATGAAGTTCCACTGCACACCATCAATCGTTGCACAAATTCCGGGCAAGCTATCTCCAAAAGATACCGGTTGCAGCTGTACCCCAGAAAAACGACTGTCATCCATCGTTGTCACCTGGTTATCTGCATCCACTATCGTCTGACTTAACTCATTTCCATCCGAATCTTTGCAACTGATCTGTGTTGTTCCATCCTCTCCCACGGTATAAGAAACACTCAGTTTATTCCCGTGAATGTCAAGCACAACATCATCCGTATTGGTTTCTACTCCATTCAGAGCCCATCTGTCACTCATCCGGTATGTACCAACAATTGTATTTTTTATATTTTCACCTGCTGAGGTGGTATTTCCAAGTACGCTTGCTGCTATAATCCCAATTACCACTACAACAGCACCCACAACAAACAGTTTTTTCTTCCGGCTCAAAAGCACAAGTATAAGTACCACTGCTGCCAATGCAAGAGCCATCCATCCACTCGCACTGCCGCTTCCTTTCAAGCAGATGGCACAGCATACTACCGCTACTGCCAGTACTATCCGATGCCATATCTTTTTTGACGCAATAAACAGGCATACCGCCAGCACAATGAGCATACCAAAATAAAACGATAAAAAGTTCGGATTGTATAATGTCGTATAAGAAGTTTTCGGTGCAAAATTAAATGTCAGCTCTTTTAAATTCTTCCACCATCCAGGATTTGTAATTAAATGTTTTCCAAAATTTGACTGAAAGAAGTCCAGTCCAAAATACTGAAATACGCCGATCACTGTAACAATAGCCATGCCAATGCCCGAAATTTTCAAAATGAATTCCACATGTTTTTCTTCATTCACAAAATTATATACATAATAACACAGCAGCATATACGCAAAAACTACCCACACAGACTCAAAAAGTTCATAAGTTCCACCGGATACCCAATGCTTATGCTTTGAAAAAAGTGCTGACATCAGAACAAAAAGTCCATATATCATCAGAAAATAAAAAGAATTTTCAAACTGCAGGGTCTCTTTCTTCACATAATGCCGATACAACAGAATTGCAGCCATCACCACTCCAATGATTACAATCGCAATCATCTTCCATGCAAAAAAGAAATCTGTCTGTGTATCTGAATTGGCCGGAAACCAGTCAAACTGCGACAGATTTGAATTATAGGAATACATATGTACAAGCAATGGCACAAACCCCATCATCAAAATGACGGGAATCATCAGCTTATTCGTCTTTTTTAAATTTCGATATCCATTCTCACTCAAAGTTTTCTCTCCTTAGTAAACAATTTTTCTAGAATATAATACCTCTAAACCTTCGTTTTTTCAACACGTAAAATATATATAATAGGTAAAAACACTTTTTTGTTACTTGTGTGTTACTTAAAAATTTTACAAATAAATGTGTATGATTGACACGATAATATAAATTTTTACACACGAAAGGAAGAAAAATGAGATTACCAAACGGATACGGCGGAGTCGTAAAACTCTCCGGCAACAGAAGAAGACCCTACGCAGCACGCATCACTACGGGCTGGCACATCAATGACATCACTGGAAAGCGCATCCAGCACTATCAGATTCTGGGCTACGCTCCTACCCGGTCAGAAGCTCTGCAGATTCTGGCACGTTACAACAATTATCCCATCGATGGGGAAACGCTGAAATTAACCTTCCGGGAAATTTATCTCCGATGGTCCGAAGAAAAGTTTCCTACCATCTCCCACTCCAACATCAAAGGCTATCGGGCGGCCTTTGCCACTTGTGAAAACATTGCTGATATGCCATTTCACAATTTGAGACTCAATGATTTACAGCAGGTGATTGATCACTGTGGCAAAAACTATCCTACCCTGAAAAAAATCCGTGTTCTTTTTAACCAGCTCTATTCTTATGCCATGAAGCACGAAATTGTCTCAAAAGATTATTCTGCCTATGTAAATATTTCGAAATACAAAGACCGGAATCCTAATAAAAACATACGAAGCTGTTTTTCCACTTCTGAAATTGCTCTCCTTTGGAAACACAAAAACGATCCCTATTGCCAGACAGTCCTCATGCTGATATACAATGGGGTCCGTGTCTCAGAGCTTTTGGATCTGAAAAAAGAAAACGTTCATCTGTCCGAACAATATTTTGATGTCATTGACAGCAAAACCGAAAACGGCATTCGAAAAGTTCCGATTGCTGACAAAGTACTCCCCTTTTACCAGCGCTGGCTTCATGACTGTTCTGATTGTGAATATCTCATCCATACTCTGGACAGCCAGCATTTTACCTATTATATGTATTACCACAATATTTTCCAACCCTTGATGTTTCGTCTGCACATCGATCATACACCTCACTGCTGCCGACACACCACAATTTCCCTGCTCGCCGAAGCACATGTCGATCAGACTACCATCAAAAAAATTGTCGGTCATTCCGGCGCTATGTCCCTGACGGAACGGATTTACACACATTTGGATGTACCTGCGCTGGTCGAAGCCATAAATCAGATTTAATCGCTTCTTGTATGTTGCTTGCGTGTTACTTGTAGAAGTGATTTTGCCCCAAACTCTGTTTATAAATCCGGTATTTCCAATACTTCCGCAGAAAATACCATGCATATTTCCGGTTAAGGTAACTTACAAGACTTCTACAAAGAAGAGTGCTAAGACAAAGACAAAGAAACTTACTTACACAATGAAAGTTGCTAAGGTAGGCGTTGCTTTATCTGGAGAGTCAGTAGTAGCAGTTGGAAGCACAACTAAGTTAACAAATACTAAGAAAAATTCTTCAAGAGCTAAGATTACTTACACATCCAGTGACGATACCATTGCAAAAGTAGATGCTACAACAGGTGTTGTTACAGGTGTTAAGGCTGGTAAGGCAACAATCACAGCTAAGATTACAGTTGGTAAGGATTCAGCTGAAACTACTAAGGATGTAGAAGTAAAGAACCATGTTCTTTCTACAGTAGCACAGAACAAGTTAACAGAGCTTAAAGCTACTGTTGCTGGCGATACAAAGAACCTGAAACCAACTGATTTCACAGTAAAGAATGAGACAACAAACGTTGTTTATCCTGTATCCAAGGTAACAGTTGATTCTAAGGATGCTTCTCAGGTTACATTAACTCTGTTCAGTGAAGCAAAGGATGCAGCTACATATGATGTAACTCTTGATGGAATTACAAAGACATTCGTAGCTTCTGACGGAAAGGTTGCTTCAGTTGCACCTAATACTCTGACAGTTCCTTATGCGACTGAGACAGAGATCAAGTTAGTTTCTAAGGATGCTAACGGCGTTATCATTGATGAAGTAGCTTATGGAAAACAGGATGCTTCCAAGTATGATTTCACTCTTACAACAAATAATGGATATGTAAACGGAACCAAGTTATATCTGAATAAGATTAATGATACAGCTACAGTTGAGATTACATACAAGTCTGGTAAGTATGATCAGAATGGTAAGGCAGAAGGAAATGTTACTTCTGGTAAGCTTACAATTACTGCTGTAGATCAGTCTGCTATCAATAACTTTGATGTAAGAATTGATGATAGTAACAAGTCTTATGACAAGGCTAAAGATGAGAAGAAGATTGCTGCTAAAGATACAAAGGTAGCTTACTTCATGATTAAGAATGCTGATGGAAAAGAAATTTCTGATTACAGTAAGTATTCTGTAGTATCTTCTGATCCTACAACATTAATGGTAGGTACTAACAGCAATATCAATGCAAAATCTGTTCTTGTTACTGGTGTAAAGGAAGGTACCGCATATCTTCTTATCAAGAAAGATGACAAAGTAGTTGGATCTGTTGCTGTTACAGTTGTTGCAGAGAAGGCTGTTGCTACATTGGAATTAGACAAATACAGTGTTACACTTTCTAATGTGATTAGAAGACCAGTAGATGTAAACGTTACATTAAAGGATCAGTACGGCAATGATATGACAGATGCTGAAGCAGCTAGAATCTATGTAGAATGCTTAGCAAAACCTGGTAAGGCGGCTGGAAATCATTTTACTGGCAATAATACAAAGAAGATCACATTTACTGCTGGCGATGTAGCAGGAAATTACACATTTAAGATTTCTTATAAGAATAAAGATGGAAAAGAAATCGTTGCAAAAACCGTTTCTGTTGCAGTTAAGTCTACTAATGCTGCAAAGGCAAGTTCATGGAACTTAAATATCACAAATGATAACCTGGATATCAAAGTTGATAAAGATAACAAGACTTCTAAAACAGTTAAAGCTGAAATCATTGGTTCTGCCGATGGCGCTGATCTTTACTCTCTTACAGATGTAAGCTATGTTGTAAAGAAAGCTGATGGAACTGTTATCTATAGCGATGGTGTAGCTGGAGTCGCAGCAAAGGCTAATGGTGCATTTGTAAACTCAAATGGTGCATTATCTATCGAAGCTGTAACAGCTACTACCAATGGAGATGGAGATCCACTTCTTATTAAAAATCTTGAGGCTGGAACATATACTGTATATGCAGAAGGTAAAGATAATGTAGATAGTAATGTTGTTCCAAAAATTACAACAACATTTACTATTAAAGACACACAGGCTAAAGCAACTGTAGATCCAAAACACAATAGTGTAGATGCAAGAACTACTTCTGGTTCTGCTATAAGTGCTGTTTTAGCTGATTCTGTAGTTGTTAAGTATGGTGATTATACTTATACAAATGTAAAGGATTATACAGATGCACATACAGGTCTTGATGTTGCAACTTATGAAGTCATGAAGAACAACGGAAAGATTGTTAAGTTTACAAGTGGTCAGACAGAGAAGCTCATTGCAAGCGGTGAAGGATTTACCGTTACAAAAGTTACTGTTTGGGTAAATGCCGGTACAAATACTACTCCTGTTTGGCTTGCAGTAGAAGCTCCTATTAGTGGATACTTCTCAGTAAAATAATCCGTATTGATTATTTGAAAAGTTTATTTTAAAAATCCCTCTGTGCAATGCACAGAGGGATTTTATTAGACGGTGTGAAATTTTTTCTGTAAATTTAGATCTTCTATGATAATTGATGCGGCTTGACAGCGGTTTCTGCTGTTAAGCCGTTGTTTATTTAATAGCAAAAATAAGCTGGTATGTCAAGAGCGCCCAGAAAATCTGGGCGTATATTTACTCTTGATATTCCAGCTTTTGTTGCTATATCAGCATCCGGTCAGGGTACATGATTTCCAGCTCGCCACGAACTTTTCCCCAGTTCCTGATTGGCATTGTCCACTTTTTTGCGATCTCGAAAGTTCCCAGATATAGGGCTTTCATAAGTGCCTGAGAGCTTGGAAATACACTGCGTTGCTTATTCAATCTACGATAGCAGGAATTCAGCGATTCTATGGCATTTGTAGTGTAAAATGCGGTACGAACCTCCTTGGAAAACTTGAAGATTGGGGATATCGCATCCCAGTTTTCGTGCCAGCGATTCATCGCACTTGGATACTGGGCAGACCATTTTTCTGTTACAGACTCTAACTGCTTTCTTGCGGTTTCTTCATCTGCAGCGGTATAGATTGTCTTTAAATCTTTTGCAAATGCTTTCATATCCTTGTTTGCAACGTATTTAAGCGTGTTTCTCACCATATGTACAATACAACGTTGCTGCTCCGTTTTTGGAAATGCCGTAGAGATTGCATCCTTGATACCGGTCAAACCATCAGAGCAGAGAATGAGAATGTCCTGAACTCCACGATTCTTTAAACTGTTCAGGACAGACAGCCAGTATTTACTGCTTTCATTTTCGCCCACAACAATGCTTAGGACTTCTTTCATGCCATCTTCATTCATACCAAGCACGACATATGCTGCAAGTTTCCTGATCACACCATCATCACGTACAGAAAAGTGTACCGCATCAATAAAAACGATAGGATACACAGGGGACAAAGGACGATTCTGCCATTCCTCGATTCGTGGAAGGAGTTTATCTGTGATATCCGATACCATTCCTTCACTTACTTCAAAGCCGTAAATATCCTCTATGGTTTCTGAAATCTGTCGAGTAGTCATTCCCTTTGCATACATTGAGATAATCTTGTCATCAATCGAAGAAATATCTTTTTGACGCTTTGGAAGTATTTGTGGCTCAAAAGAACTCTGGCGATCCTGAGGGACATCTACCTGAAATTCACCATATTTACTACGGACAGTTTTGGATTTCATACCATTACGGTAGTTAGGCTCACCCGATCTTTCATAACGGTCATAGCCTAGATGATCATCCATTTCCGTTTCAAGCATATCTTGAATTGTTCCGGAAAGCAGATCTTTTAAAGCATCCTGAATATCCTCAGCAGATTGGATATCGTACTCCTGAAGCAGACCCTGGATAAGATTTCTTTTTCCTTCGGTCATTGGTTTTGGTTTGTAAACTTCTTTTTTTCTGTTTGCCATAATAAAAGGCCTCCTATGATTTTAATATTTTATCATAGAAGACCTTTATAGTGTTGAATTTACAGAGATTATTTCACGGGCTCTACGATTGTCATATTCCCACAAAATATAGATAGCGTGAACAAGAGACGCAGTCTTTCCCGTCAAAAAAAGAGTCGCTGCACTTTTAGTGCAACGACCCTCATTTTAGATGAATAAATTCAGTCTAAATTATTCAGCAGTAATTGTATTTGGAACAGATACACTTACAGGTGTCCACATACCATCAGCTACTTCAACCCATACTTTCAGATTTTTAACAAGAAATGTATAGCCACTTACATCAATGCCTTCGTTCTTAACAGTAACACCAGTATTGGTCTTAACTTCAACTTCATAAATGTCAATTCCGGCATCACTGGTTACATCATCTGCATTCGAATATACCTTATTACCATACTTAACAATAAGTGCTTTATTTAATACAGCAGCAAGATCTTCTCCCTTAACCTTATTGGATTTGATCTCTGTTTTAGCTTCGGCCTGATTATCCTTAATATTGAAAGATGTACTCATAGTGATATTCTGAGTCGAAGATTTAGCGTATACTGCAGTTACAGAATAAGTACCGGCAGAAAGATTCTTAACCGCATCCTTATATACAACTGCTCCAGCTGTATTAACCTGTGGAGTAACAGTTAAAGCATTTACTTTTAATTCTCCTCCAAATACATCAATTGCATCATTTGTTACAGCTGTTGCGCTTGTATTGTTATCAAAGATAACCTTTCCATCTTTATCTTTAACAATATATGTTACAGCAGTTTCCTTCTTTACATCAACTCCATCTTTAGTTCCATACATAGATACTGTAATGTCACCATCCTGAGTAGTTGAATATTTTCCAACTGTGATATCAGCATTTTCATTTGTTACATTAACTCTCCAAGCAGTAGGAGTAGATCCTGTTGTCTCTTTAACCGTTACGGAAACAGTTTTAGCAACAACTTCTTTTCCATCTTTCTTATAGGAAATCTTATAAACATAATTTCCTTTTGTAACTCCACTATAGAAAGTGACATTTTTACCAGAAACACTGTAATATGTAGAGCCAGCATTTGCTGTTACATCAGAACTCTTGATATTTTTTGCATCTGTTGATAAGCACTCAACTACTAAGTCTCCAGAAATATCATCACCATACTGATCTTTTAATGTTGTCTTAACAACCTTGTTGTCTGCAACAGTCAAACCTGATGCGTCTTTAATTGAATTTGATAATGTAACATTGTACTTATCCAATTCAAGAGAAGCAACTGTTCTTTCTGCACCAACTTCAATAGCTACAGATCCAACAACCTTATCATCCTTCTTAATAAGAATATAAGCTGTACCACTCTTTAAAGGAGTTAACTTAACAGTCTTATTTGTAAGAGTGTTGTTTACAAGCATTAAAACTGTGTTATCAGAAGATTCAACTGTATACTTTGCGTATTCAGTTGCATCAATTTCTTTTCCGTCAGCATTTTTGATCATGAAACAAGCATATTTACCTGTATCGTTTGCTGCAACCTTATTTGTATCTTTTGCATCATCAAACTTAGCATTTAAAGAATCAACAACTTTTACTGCAAAATTATTGACAGCAGACTGATCGACAGCAGTAATAGTAACTTTGTTCGGTCCAATATTTCCTTCTGGCTTACCATTCTGATCATATTTTCCTGTTTTATATTCAACAGTAGCTTCAGCGGTATCACCAACCTTATTTAAATAAAGTTTAGAACCATTTGTGTAACCATTACCTTTGGTGTCAATGGTAAATGCATAACTATTATCAGCCTCACCATATTTGAGCTCTTTTACAATAACACCATTAGCATCCTTAGATACTAACTTAACTTCTGTCTCGGTAGCATATGGAATTGTAGCTGTATCAAGTGCGATAGAAGCAACCTTTCCGTCAGAAGCTACGAATGTCTTTGTGATTCCATCAAGAGTCACATCATATGTAGCTGCATCCTTTAACTCACTGAACAGAGTTAATGTAACCTTAGAAGCGTCCTTAGAATCAACTGTTACCTTAGATACTGGGTAAACAACGTTTGTTGCTTCACTCTTTACTGTGAAATCAGAAGCCTTAAGGTTCTTTGTATTACCAGTAACAGTAGCTGTAAGCTCTGTTAACTTGTTCTGTGCTACTGTAGAAAGAACATAGTTCTTAACTTCTACATCCTTAGTAGTTGTGGCAGAATCCTTACCAACTGTAATCTTAGCTGTGATTGTTGCCTTACCAGCCTTAACACCTGTAACAACACCTGTTGTAGCATCTACTTTTGCAATGGTATCGTCACTGGATGTGTAAGTAATCTTAGCTCTTGAAGAATTTTTCTTAGTATTTGTTAACTTAGTTGTGCTTCCAACTGCTACTACTGACTCTCCAGATAAAGCAACGCCTACCTTAGCAACTTTCATTGTGTAAGTAAGTTTCTTTGTCTTTGCCTTAGCATTCTTCTTTGTAGAAGTCTTGTAAGTTACCTTAACCGTAACTTTAGCGGTACCTGGCTTAACACCTGTAACCTTGATCTTCTTTGCTGCTGTCTTCTTAACAGTTGCAACAGACTTCTTGTTGCTTGTTGCAGTTACTTTAACAGACTTCCAAGACTTTGGAGTTGTAACTGTAACGGTCTTGTAACCAGCAGAATAAACTGTGGCTTTTTTTGCGCTAAGCTTTGCTGTAGAAGCTGCCTGTGCGTTTGTAGCAGGAACTGCTGTTACAACCATAGCTGCAGCGAGAGCAAAAGCTAACACTTTTTTGCTTGATTTCATGTTTTTTCCTCTCTTTCTTTTTGACTAACTTCCATCTCTTCTACTCGTTTAACCCTGCACGTTTAAGTTCCTTCATCTTCTCTTCCAAACCGCTGCGGACGATTTTTCCAATCCAATGTTCTCGCTAATTGCCTCCACTGACCTTCCTCGGTCTTACTGTTAAGTCCATCGTCAGTTTCATCTACAGACACACAAATCATAAATGACCAGAAACTTTCGTGCATCAGACGTCGGCGTAGAGTGTGATATCAACGTTGATTGTCCAGCATCAAGATCAGCAAGCTGAGGTTCCGATGACTTATATTTCTAATATGTATCTGCAATTGTAAGGTCTGTCTGGAATAACTTCCAGTTTCCATAGCCTCGATAGTAGTTCATCGCTAGTCGTACTATTTATAGTACACTTTTAACTACTCTACGTGCATATCATACACCAAGTATTGTATCTTTGCAACACCAAAATTACATTTTATTGAAAAAATTCTTTAATATTTTCTTAAGCATTTAAGAGTTTTTTCACTTTTTTCTATTATTAAAACTATTTCACGCGTAGTTCGAGTGAAACTACGCGTGAAGATAAACAATTCTATTTAAAGTAAGCAACTCCGGATTCGAAGATCTTCATATCCTGCTCTCCGTAGATGTTCATGGCAACGGCCTCACCGCGGCGCTCGCTGTGTGCCATCTTTCCAAGTACACGTCCATCCGGACTGGTGATACCCTCGATCGCCATGTACGAACCATTGACATTCCACTCTTCATCCATGGTTGGCTCGCCGGCTTCATTGACATACTGGGTGGCAACCTGTCCGTTTGCAAAAAGCTTGTCCAGCCATTCCTTCGGAGCTACGAAACGTCCCTCTCCATGGGATGCCGGGTTGCAGTATGTTGCACCAAGCTTTGCCTGCTGCAGCCATGGGGATTTGTTTGTTACGACCTTGGTATATACCATCTTGCTGATGTGGCGGTTGATGGTGTTGTAGGTCAGTGTCGGAGAATCCGCACTCTGTGCCTGGATCTGTCCGTAAGGAACAAGTCCGAGTTTGATCAGCGCCTGGAATCCGTTGCAGATACCAAGTGCCAGTCCGTCACGTTCTGACAGCAGTTTGCCTACTGCCTCTGTCATCTTTGCATTCCGGAATGCTGTTGCAAAGAACTTTGCAGATCCTTCTGGTTCATCTCCTGCGGAGAATCCACCCGGGAACATGATGATCTGTGACTGGTTGATTGCCTTGACAAATTCATCGACAGAATCACGGATGTCTGCTGCACTCAGATTCTTGAATACTTTTACAATTGTATTGGCACCTGCACGCTCAAACGCTTTCGCACTGTCGTACTCACAGTTTGTTCCAGGGAATACCGGAATGAATACGGTCGGCTTTGCGACTTTGTTTTTGCATACATAGATGTTCTTTGTATCGTATACGTCACTCTGTACTTTTTCTTTATCCTCGGTTGCGCGGGTTGGGAATACACGCTCGAGTGTTCCCTGCCATGCATCAAGTGCCTCATCCATGGAAAGAGCCATGTCTTTGTATACGAATTTCTGTGCATCGTTCACTTCTCCGATAACGATTGCGGATGCTTCTTTTATAATAGGAAGAAACTCTTCTTTTACTTCTGCAACAATATTACCGAATCCCGGCGCAAATAAGGTTTCTGCAGTCACATCATCGGCGATGGTTACACCTAATTTGTTACCGAATGCCATCTTGCTGACTGCTGCTGCCAGACCTTTTCCGTCAAGTGCATAGGCACTGCGGATTGCTCCCTTGCCGATCAGCTCATGAATCTTGTCATACAGTTTCATCACCTGCTCATATACCGGCAGATCATACGTGTTCTTTTCGATCGTAAAGAGTACCAGCTTATCTCCTGCTTCTTTCAGTTCCGGTGTGATGACATCTTTTTCTCTTGCCACATCGACTGCAAAAGAAACCAGTGTCGGAGGCACGTCAATATCGTTGAAGGTTCCGGACATGGAATCTTTTCCACCGATGGATGGCAGACCAAAACCGATCTGTGCATCAAATGCACCGAGCAGTGCTGCAAACGGCTGACTCCATCTCTTTGGATCTTCACTCATTCTGCGGAAATACTCCTGGAAGGTGAAGCGTACTTTCTTGTAGTCACCACCGGCGGTCACGATACGGGAAAGGGATTCCAGTACGGCATATACCGATCCGTGGTATGGACTCCAGGAGGATAAGTACGGATCAAATCCGTAGGACATCATGGTTACGGTATCGCATTTTCCTTTCAGAACCGGAAGTTTGGCAACCATGCTCTGTGTCTCGGTCAGCTGATAGCGGCCGCCGTATGGCATGTAGACACTTCCCGCACCGATGGAACCGTCAAACATCTCGACAAGTCCCTTCTGGGAACATACATTAAGATCCGCAAGCATGGCAAGCCATGCTGATTTGTTGTCGTTTTTCTGTAATGCATCTGCAACTTTCGGAAGTTCGATCTTTTTAAAGAAGTTGTCTTCCTCTTTTGGCATCTCGACTTCGACATCTGCTTCCTGATGCGCACCGTTGGTATCGAGGAATGCACGGGAAATATTGACAATGTCTTTTCCTCTCCACTCTAAGATCAGTCTCGGCTCCTCGGTAACAACTGCCACCTCGGTTGCTTCAAGGTTTTCTTCTTTTGCATAAGCAAGGAACTGCTCGACATCCTGCGGAGCGACAACCACTGCCATACGCTCCTGAGACTCGGAGATTGCAATCTCCGTTCCATCCAGACCGGCATATTTCTTCGGTACTTTATCCAGATTCACGCGCAGTCCGTCTGCAAGCTCACCGATGGCTACCGATACACCGCCGGCACCGAAATCGTTACATTTTTTGATAATATGGCTGACTTCTTCTCTGCGGAACAGGCGCTGCAGTTTACGCTCAGTCGGTGCATTACCTTTCTGTACCTCGGCACCACATACCGATGTGGACTCTGTATTATGTGCCTTGGAAGATCCGGTTGCTCCACCGATACCGTCACGTCCGGTACGTCCGCCCAGAAGGATAATCTTATCTCCCGGATCAGAGGTCAGTCTCTGTACGGCACGTCTCGGTGCGGCACCCATGACAGCACCGATCTCCATACGTTTTGCTACATAATCCGGATGGTAAACTTCTTTGACATATCCGGTTGCCAGTCCGATCTGGTTTCCGTAAGAGCTGTAACCTCTGGCTGCCTCGCGCACGATCTTCTTCTGTGGCAGTTTACCCTCAATCGTATCTTTTACGGATACGGTTGGATCTGCGGCTCCGGTCACACGCATTGCCTGATACACATAAGTTCTTCCGGAAAGCGGATCACGGATGGCTCCGCCTAAACAGGTAGCAGCACCACCGAACGGCTCAATCTCGGTCGGATGGTTGTGTGTCTCGTTCTTAAAGTTTACAAGCCACTCCTCTGTCTTTCCATCTACTTCCACCGGTACCACGATGGAACATGCATTGATCTCGTCAGATTCTTCCTGATCTGCAAGTTTTCCTTCTTTTTTCAGACGTTTCATGGCAAGCAGTGCCAGATCCATCAGGCAGACAAACTTGTCATCGCGTCCCGCATACAGTTTCTTGTGGGTATCCAGATATTCTTCGTAAGTCTTTTTGATTGGTGCCTGGTAAAATCCTTCATCAAACTTCACATTTTTCAGTTCTGTCGAGAAGGTGGTATGACGGCAATGGTCACTCCAGTAAGTATCAAGCACGCGGATCTCTGTCACGGACGGATTCCGCTTCTCGGTATTTTTGAAGTAATTCTGGATATGTAAGAAATCCTTAAAGGTCATGGCAAGATTTAAGGAGCTGTACAGTTCCTTTAAGTGTGCTTCTGCCATGTCGATAAATCCGTCGAAAACTGCCACGTCTGCCGGCTCATCGAAATTCTGTACGAGGGTATCCGGCTTGTCCATACCGGTCTCACGGGAATCTACCGGATTGATACAATACTTTTTGATCGCCTCTAACTCATCCTCTGTGATGTCACCCTTGATCACATAGGTCGTCGCGCTGCGGATGATCGGCTCCTCATCCTCATTTAAAAGCTTCACGCACTGCTCTGCGGAATCCGCTCTCTGGTCGAACTGTCCCGGCAGGAATTCTACGGAAAATACGTTTCCGCCTTCTGCGTCAAAGTTCTCCTCATAAATATCATCCACTGGCGGCTCGGAAAATACCGTCTGCAATGCCTTCTGGTAAGTGGCATCCGATACATTTTCCACATCATAACGGATCAGAACACGCACCTGATCTGCAGCGATTCCGAGATAATGCTTTACCTCATGTTTTAATTCTTTTGCCTTTACGGCAAAATCCGGTTTCTTTTCTACGTACACACGACGTACATTGCCCATTGGATTTACCTCCTTCTTTTGCGAAACGGAATGCCCCCTGTATTCGGGGGCATTCTATTGATCTTTATGTTATTGTATCATGGGTTGACAATTAAGTAAAATTAATATCGCTTACGATATCTATTACCTGTTCTTATGAAATTACTGTACGGTAATTGCACTGTCCGTTACAACGCCCGGAGTGTCCGGTTCCGGCTGATCCGGCTGATCGGTACCCGGGTTTGGATTTACAAAATTAATCTTTACTTTCAGCTTTCTGGATTTATTTCCTGCCGTATCTTTGACATATACGGTCACGCTATAAGTTCCGTACTTTTTGTTTTTCATGGCAGTAACTGCTTTCTGTACTTCCTGGGTATTTACGAAAACATATTTTGAAGCAAGTTTCTTTCCCAGATCCTTTGCCACTACATCTGCCTTAATTGCAGAAACCAGTTTTTCTTTGGAAACGGCTTTATTGTAGGTCAGTGTCTTTCGCTTCAGGCTGATGGATGGTGCTTTCGTATCTTTTACGGTAATTACGATGCTCTTTTGGGTCTTGTTTCCTTTGGCATCTTTTGCGGTGTATGTAATCTTATATTTTCCGGTCTTTGCCGCATTGACTTTTCCGGAAACGGTAAATTTAAGTGTCTTACCTCTGTAATCGGTAGCTTTCACACCCTTTTTCAGATCTACTTTGCTGTTTGTTCTCTCGATGGTTTTATTCTTGATTCCCTTAATCGTCGGGCGAAGTTTCAGCCATGGATTTCTCGGATCCGGATCGGTCGGATCCCATCCGCGGTACGGACTGTTTACATCAATACGGATCGGGGTAGGCTTGCCCAATGGTCCCGGATCTTTGCTGTCATAGATGGTTACTTTGGTTCCTACCGGGCAGTTGTCATAGATCCACTTGGCATCTTCCACATTCAGACGGACACATCCGTGGGATGCCGTCTGTCCCAGACGGTTATAAGAATTGTATGCCAGCCTGCTCGGATCCTGTGAACTGTAAAACACAGAGTGGAACAGCACACCACCGTGAATACGGCTGCAATACTGTCCGTACACACCGCCCATAAGTGTATGCCAGCGGTATTTTGCCGGAATCGAAAATGTTCCTGTCGGGGTGGCATTGTTGACACCGACAGAGCAGGCAAATGCTTTGACCGGTTTGGTATATTTGCCTTTGGAATCAAGTGCATATACGGTCACACAGTTCTGCTGACGATTGATTTTAATGTAATATGGCAGTTTTGCTGCCTGAGTTGTAACGGGTGTTCCTGCGAACACAAACAGCATGAGTGCCGCCATCAATCCGCATAAGGTTTTCAAAATTCCCTTTTTCATGATAATCTCCTTTTCTCTCCTTTGTGAAAGGTATATAATATATCCTATCCTATACTATACTATACTACTGAGGATATGATCGATGGATATCAATTATGAATTATACAAGGTTTTCTATTATGTTGCAAGCTCTCTCTCATTTTCGGATGCAAGTAAGAAGCTGTTTATCTCCCAGTCAGCGGTAAGCCAGTCTATCAAAACACTGGAACGCAAGCTGGGACAGCCGCTTTTTATCCGCAGCACAAAAAAAGTGCAATTGACTCCTGCCGGTGCTCTGCTTCTGAAACATGTGGAACCTGCCATGAATCTGATCTCACGCGGCGAAAGCCAGCTTTTAGAATCCGGCTCTCTTGGTTTAGGACAGCTGCATATCGGTGCCAGCGACACGATCTGCCGCTATTTTCTTCTGCCGTATCTGCAGAAATTCCATCGGAAATTCCCGGATGTTCCGATTAAAATCACCAATGCCAGCTCGATGGGCTGTGTAGACCTGTTAGAGCAGCGCCGGGTAGATCTGATTATCACAAATTTTCCAAACCCGCATCTGAATCCTTCCTATATTCAAAAAACGGTTGGCTCTTTCTCGGATGTGTTCGTCGCCAATCCGGCATATTTTGATCTGGCGGACCGCATCGTTCCTTTCTCGGAACTTGGCACCTATCCGCTCATGATGTTAGACCGCAAGAGCACAACGAGTGAGTTTCTGCACCACATTTTCCTGCAGCATCAGCTGGAACTGCTACCTCAGGTAGAGCTCAGCAGCAACGATCTGCTCATTGACATGGCCCGCATCGGTCTTGGAATTGCTTTTATCCCGGATTTTTGTCTGAAACACAAGCCGGAGGATCTCTTCCTCGTCCGCACGCAGGAAACGATCCCGCAGCGGCAGCTGGTGGCTTCGTTAAACCCTACCCTTCCGGTTTCTGCCTCCACCGAAGAGTTTTTAAAGCTCCTCCCGGACGTCTGACCAGAACCGGCTCACTTCTTCCCGCAGCTGCGGCAGACCACAGACGCTTCTCTTTTCCCATTCTCTCGGAAAAAGCGCTCCGTATTCGCGCTGCAGGAAACGTTCATCCAGCAGAAGGATCACGCCGCGGTCCTCGCTGGTCCGGATCACGCGCCCTGCTGCCTGCAGGACTTTGTTCATTCCCGGATAGCGGAACGCATAGTCAAATCCGGACAATCCCCGCTCATCATAATAATTCTTTAAAATTTCACGTTCATCGCTGACCTGCGGAAGTCCGGTTCCCACGATGATGGCACCGATCAGCCGGTCGTTTTTCAGATCAATGCCTTCCCCAAAAATTCCACCCATCACACAGAACGCAACGAGTGTCCTCTGGCGCTCTTTTTCAAATTCTTCCAAAAACGCTTCTCTTTCGTGTTCTTTCATATTACTATGCTGCATCAGAATCTCGCACGAATCGGCCGCCTTCCCGGCAAAGACCTCATATACATCCTGCATCAGCCGGTAAGACGGGAAAAACACCATGTAATTTCCCTGCTGTGCTTCTGTGACTGCACCGATATAGTCCGCGATTTTTTCGTATTCTTTTCTGTTCCTCCGCGTATATTTTGTGCTCACATCCCGGCCAAATGCGAGAAGTCTCTGTGTCTGGGCAAACGTACTCTGCGCATAAATGGCATAGTTATCCTCGTCCGTGGAAAGTAGCCGCTTGTAGTATCCGATCGGCAGGAGCGTTGCGGAGAAAAAGATCGTGGAATTGCTTTTATCGATGCATTTCTGCAGATTGACCGACGGATCTACGCAAAAGAGCCGGATCCGGAACTGACCTTCCTCCGTCATCTGGCTGTAGATCACGTAATGGTCATCCACCAGATCATAGATATTCAAGAAATTGCGCAGCGCAAAGTAAAAATCCAGCACCGTTTTCTTCTCCGGAAATTCCCGCGGTTTTTCCAAAAATTCATCCATCTGGGAGGCCAGCCGCATAAGGTGGAAAGTCAACGTTCCCACACTGTCCAGAATCTGGTAGTGCTCACACTCACGTTTCATTTCCAGCATGGCTTTGTTGCATTTGTCCAGGATACGGCAGATCGTACGGCTGTGCGCTTTCATGATCCGCTTCACTGCAAGCACGTCTTCTTTGTACAGATCGGCACTGTACATCTCCCTGCTGCGATCCACGAGGTTATGTGCCTCATCCACCAGGAACAGATAGTCTCCCTTTATCCCCTCCTGAAAAAAGCGTTTCAGATATACATTCGGATCGAATACGTAATTGTAATCACAGACAATATTGTCTGCCCAGGTTGCCACATCCAGACTCATCTCAAACGGGCACACCTGATATTCTTTCGCCTGCGCTAAAACTTCCTCTCTGGTAAACAGGTTGGATTTCTGCAAGAGATCAAACACCGCATCGTTCACCCGGTCAAAATGCCCCTTTGCATATGGACAGTTTACCGGGTTGCAGTCCATCTCTTCACACAGGCAGAGTTTTTCTTTGGCTGTGATCTGGATGACTTTGGCACGGTATCCCTGTTCTTCCAACAGGGCGAATGTTTCTTTTGCCACGGTTGCCGTGATCGTCTTTGCCGTGAGATAAAAGATCCGGTCTGCCAGCCCTTCTCCCACTGCTTTTACCGCCGGAAAGATTGTGGAAATTGTTTTGCCCACACCGGTCGGTGCCTCGATAAACAGGTTCTTCCCCCGCAAAATTGTACGATAAACATCTGCAACCAGCTTCTTTTGCCCTTCCCGGTACGGAAATGGAAACTCCAGTCCATGAATGCTCTCCTGCCGCTGTTTTTTCCATGCAATCTGCCAGTCCGCCCATTTCCGATAATCTTCGATCAGATGGCCAAACCACACGGTCAGTGTCTCATAATCGAAAATTTCCCGGAAATACCGAATTTCTTCCGTATCCAGATTGCAGTAGGTCATCTGCACCCCGATCCGCTCCAGACGGTTTTGTTTCGCATAGATATACGCATAGCACATTGCCTGGGCTTTATGCACGTAGACCGGCTGTTCCATTGCCGCAACGTTTCTATATACACCCTTGATCTCATCGATGAAGCTGATTTCTTCTTCCGGAGGGATTTCCGCCGCAAACTCCATCTCCGGTTGCAGCACAGACTCCGTCGCAGCCGGCAGATCCGGCTGAAATTTTCCATAGACGATTCCGTCTGCACGTCCTTCCACGACCAGTACGTAATCGTTGGCTTTCCATTCAATTTTCAGCGGTACTTCCGCCTGGTAGGAGGTGTCCATGCTTTTTTGAATTTTCCGGTGGATACGGCTGCCTTCCATCATGGCCTCTGCACTCGCCAGCTTTCCGGCACGATTATCGATATCTCCTGCCCGGAAAATAAACTCTACCAGATTTCTCACAGATATATGTAATTCCTGCATGTACACTTCCTTTCTCCCGCGGGTATTTTCCTGTTGTATGAAGCGGGTTTTTATTTGTTCCATTATTTTACAATAAAAAGCCCCGCTCCGGAATACGGAGCGGGACTTAAAGTTCCATAGTCACGATATTATAATTGTATTATGCCACTGCAAATTTAGCAACTACGTTTTCGAAATTTTCATTCTTTCCACCGTAGCAAACCTGAAGATTCTTTTTTACACCAAGTCCAATCATACCAAGCAATGACTTTGCATCAATGAATGTTCTGTCACATTTTACATCAATATCAAAATCACAACCACCCGCTGCACGTACAAAATCCTTAACTTCATCCATATCTGATAACCGAATTACTTTAACAGTTTCATACATAATCCAACACCTCTTTCTACCTTTAAACAACATACTTTTATTATCATCCCCAAGTTTAGAAAAGATTATGCCACTTTTTTTCTCATCTGTCAAAGTTGTGCAAACTTCGCATTTCTCCGGTTTTTCCTGCATAATGACGGTAATCGCGCAACCGTTTCCATCAGATTCTTACCGTTTTTTTTCGTGTATTTATATTTATACCTGCTATCTTATGCAATTTCTCCAAAAAATTGCCTTTCCAATGACCAAAACAAGCATTTTTTGATGAAAACTATTTTTATCAAAGTGGTTTCCCACTTTTTTTCAGAATATCCACATATAATTCTCCGATCGGACTGACCTTTATCCCCTTGTGCCGGATATAGCCGATCCGCATCTTTTCGCTCTCTGCCAGCGGCACTGCCGCGTAATCATTTCCGTTTAATTCTTCACAGATAATCCCGGAACAGAGTGTATAACCATTCAGACCAACCATCAGATTCAGCATGGTCGCCCGGTCATCCGCATGGATCATCTTCTTATATTCATAGGTACTTTTCATCTCTTCGGCAAAATAAAAGGAATTATTTTTCCCCTGTTCGAACACAAGACATGGATATTCCTGCAGTTCTTTCATGGAAATTACATCCCTTTGTGCCAGCGGATGTCCTTTCCACAGATATACATAGGTGTCACAGGTAAACAGTTCTTCAAAAATCACATCATTTTCCTTGAAAAGTTTCTGGAGTACTGCTTCATTAAATTTGCTCAGGAAAAGAATCCCCAGCTCACTTTTCATGTTACGCACATTTTCGATTACCTGATTCGTCTGTGTCTCATGCACGGCAAATTCATATTCTTCCATTCCGACAGCCTTTACGACTTCCACAAATGCCTTGACCGCAAAGGTATAATGCTGCATAGACACGGAAAATTTCTTTTTGGATGCAGACGAAATATAACGGGATTCCAGTAAATGATACTGCTCCACGACCTGCTTGGCATATCCGATAAATTCCTCTCCCTCTGGTGTAAGCACGATTCCCCGGTTGGACCGGATAAAAATGGTGATTCCTGCTTCTTCTTCCAGTTCGCGCACAACCGCAGACAGATTGGGCTGTGAGACAAACAATTTTCGGGATGCTTCGTTCATGGAACGGCTTTCTGCAATCGTAATTACCTGATGTAACTGCTGTAGGGTCATATGTCTTACCTCTTTTCCTTAAGCAAATGATCTGTTATATACCGGACAAGGATCTGAAGTATCCATGCAATCACAATGGAACTGCATACCAGCACCAGTTCGTAACGCAGATGGCATGTATGAAATGCTGCTCCCTTCATAAATTTTCGTATGGTAACATGTACCAGATACAATTCCAGCGAATGAGCACCAAACCATTCCAGTATTCTTATAACCGGGCGCATAGATAACTGGGAAAAGATCCAGGCAATTCCCGCACAACATGAGATATTAAAAATTCCGGTCACATACCTTGCAAAAATAGGAGATCCACTTGGAAGCATGGTGAGCAAATAGCCGGATAACGCAAAAAGAATCAACCATTTCCAATAACTTTCCCTTTTTTCATAACTAGATCTGCCATAAAAACAGCCCGCTATAAAAACAGGCAGACGAAGCAAAGCAATATTCACATTTCCAAACATATCTTTCTCATATAATGCAATTACAAGTGCTAATACTGTAATAGCACTTACCATGGAAATCAGCCGGATCTCTCCATCTATTGCGTCTCGTGCGCTATCCACAATCTGAAAGATATAGGGATAAATCAGATAGCATAACAGCATCAGGCCAATATACCAGTAAAGCCTGTCTCCATCACTGAAAAATGTGATAAATGTGAAGTCTTTTATGGCTTCTCCCCATCCTGTTTTATCTACACAGACATCCAGTAAAATATAAGAGGGTACGGCTACGATGCAATAAGGAATCAGAATTCTTTTTAATCTTCTTATGTAAAAGCTTCTAACATCTGATCTTTTTTTCATGGAATAATATAACCCCAGACCAGAAAAGAATAAAAATGCATCCACACTTGATGATGAAATATATCTCCAAAAGAAGGAAATCCAGCCACTAAAATGATAGGAATAATAATGACAGTCATCCGTAAAATGAAAAACTATAATCAATATGATGGATATTCCCATTAACGCCCCCCGGTATTGCGAAAGCACGCTGTTATTTGTTTTTTTCATATAATTCTCCTTTATAAAAATTTAATTTAAATTACTATAAATAAAAAAACACCTAAACAGGTGTTTTTAAAGAGCAGGGGATGAGAGAATCGAACTCCCACCAAAGGTTTTGGAGACCCCTATCATACCATTTGACCAATCCCCTATATGAGAAAACAACGTAGACAAGTACGCTGCTAACTTCTTATTCATGAAATGTTTGTACTTTCAAAACTTCATACAGATTTAACCGCTTTTTAATCAAGCCCTCGACCTATTAGTAACAGTCAGCTCCATGTGTTGCCACACTTCCACCTCTGCCCTATCTACCTTGTAGTCTTCAAGGGGTCTTACTCCCGAAGGAGGGATATCTCATCTTGAGGGGGGCTTCACGCTTAGATGCCTTCAGCGTTTATCCCTTCCAGACTTGGCTACTCTGCCATGCCGTTGGTCGACAACAGATACACCAGTGGTCCGTCCATCCCGGTCCTCTCGTACTAAGGACAGCTCCTCTCAAATATCCTCCGCCCACGCCGGATAGGGACCGAACTGTCTCACGACGTTCTGAACCCAGCTCGCGTACCGCTTTAATGGGCGAACAGCCCAACCCTTGGGACCTGCTACAGCCCCAGGATGCGATGAGCCGACATCGAGGTGCCAAACCACTCCGTCGATGTGAACTC